>Ga0255054_10000467_pt1 | contig 23897 bp, 15 predicted proteins | sample JV7_2_23_MG_FD_188634 | JGI IMG/M metagenome (GOLD analysis project Ga0255054, IMG submission 188634) | Seawater microbial communities from Jervis Inlet, British Columbia, Canada - JV7_2_23 | ecosystem: Environmental > Aquatic > Marine > Inlet | place: Canada: British Columbia | collected... | reverse complement strand
GAGCCATGCTGGTCGGATTGCCGCCGGCATTGTCGAAGATGGCCACGGAGAAGTCGTAGAGATTGGCGGGATTGCTGAGATCGAGCTGGACGTCGCCCGTAGGCGAGGCCGTCGTCTGGCTTCTGGTCAAGATGACCGTCCAGACGCCCGCGGCGTAGGAACCCTCCGTCTTGATCTCTCCCCGACTACCGTGGGGTGGTGACAGGAGATGGCCGGGGACCGTGTCCCCCGGTGAAAATGCCTGGACAGCCCCAGCCAAACTAAACATGGCAAGAGAACAGGCAGAAACACACAGACGCAGCGAGGTTCGTGTTGTGGCGATCATCGCTTTCTCCGTTCTTTTTCTGGCGTCGATCCGTCCGGCCCTGGACGTGGCGCGGCCCTGAGGGATCTGAGACCCAGGAATGTCCGCTGCAGTAGACACGTTTCAGCTTCCTCAAGAAATGACGCGATCTACCTGCGAGATTCACGGGCCAGCGTATTGGAAGGAGTCCCGGAAGCTAAGCCCCCAGAAGGATCATTTTTCCGAAACAGAGGAGCCATCTGCTTCCGGCCCCTTCGGGCCAGGAGAGAGCAGGCGAATGAGGCCAGAAAGGACTATGGGCCGAAAAGGCCCGCGCATGGCCGCATCTTGCGGAACGAGATGCGGGGGCACACGAGGCGAAACGAGAGACGCAGGTGCGGTGGAGAGAAGTGCTACGAGGACGGGGCGTCCGGTGAAGCAACCACGCCCTCTCGGAGGGCGAACGCAACCGCCTGGACCCTGTTCTTCAGATGCAGCTTCTCGAGAATGTTCCGGAGATGGTTCTTGACGGTGTTCTCGCTGATGTAGAGGGCGTCTGCAATTTCCTTGTTGGTGGTTCCCGCCGTGAGGTGCTCGAGGACCTCCCGTTCCCTGGGAGTCAGCGTCTCGTAGAGGCCCTTCGTTGACGGGACCTGCTGCCCTCCCTTGGCGTATTCGCTCAGGATCTTGGCCGCAGTGGCCTTGGAGATCGGAGCCTCACCTCGGAAGACGCCGCGGAGCATCTCGAACAACTCCTGGGGATCAATCTTCTTGAGCAGATAGCCCTGGGCGCCGGCCTTGATGGCCTCGAACAGGGTCTGATCCTCCTCCGAGACGGTCAGGACGACGATCTTGGCGTAGGGAAGGATCTCCTTGATCCGCCGGGTGGCCTCGAGGCCATCGCAGTCGGGCATTCGGATGTCCATGAGGATCAGGTCCGGCATCAGCTCCTTGGACAATTCCACGGCCTCATGGCCATCCTTGGCCTCTCCCACCACCTCGAAGTCGTTCTGCTGACGCAGGACACTCGCAACTCCGGCGCGAAACAGGGCGTGGTCATCCACCAGCAGGACTTTCATGACCTCCATACCGCACCCTCCTCTCTTCCCGCAGCGAGCCACACGATCACTCGCGTTCCCGTGCCGGATTCGGACTGCACACTGAATGCCCCGCCGACCGATTCGGCCCTCTCTCGCATGCTCTCGATCCCGAACGCAGCCGGGCCAGATCGCGACGCCTTCTCTGGAGCGAAGCCCTGGCCGTCGTCTTGGACCGTGACCTTCACCTGTGTCCCCTCGGTCTCGAAGGTCAGCCAGGCGTGTCGGGCTCGAGCGTGTTTCCTCACGTTTGTGAGCGCCTCCTGGACGATCCGGATCAGCTGGATCTCTGCCGGAGGTGAGAGCTGCGTCGCCCCCTCGTCGGCAACCTTCAGCTTCACGGCGATCCCGGTCTGCTCGCTGAACTCGTGAAGATACTCGGCGAAGGAGGGAATCAGCCCCAGACCTCTCGAGACCATCATCTTCAGGCCGAAGATCGCCTGTTGTACCTCCTCGTAGGCTCCAGCGAGGACCCCCTTCATCAGGAGGATGTCCTCCCGAAGGGGGGCCAAGGATGGGTTCGCCTCCAGCTCTCCCATCTTGATGTGGAGGTAGCCGAGCTCCTGCGCCAGGCCGTCGTGCATCTCCCGGGCGATCCGCTGCCTCTCCTCCATCACGGTCACCGTCTTGAGCCGGGCGTAGAGGGTGGCATTCTCGATTGCCACGCCGATCTGATTGCCCAGGGCCTCGAGCAGCTCCACGTCTTCCGACGTCAGCCGGCTCGGATCCAAGGAGAAGATCCCCATCACTCCGACCACCGTGCCCCTCGACTTGAGCGGCACGCCGGCGTAGGACTGGAATCGCTTTTGCCTTATCTTCTCTCGCAGGAATCGCGGGTCCTCGGCCAGGTCATGGACGACGATGGCCTCGCCCCTCTCGGCGATCCGGCCCGGGTGTCCTTCGCCGAGCTTGAAGCGCGTGATCTCCCGAAAGGCTTCCGGGAACTGTCCCTGGAAAGACCGAAGCACCAGCGCATCGCCCCCCTCCTCCCACAGGAAGACCTCCCCCGACTCGGCCTTCGTCACTTCCAGAACCCTGGTCAGAGCGGAGCCGAGAACCTCCTCGAGGTTCAGCGAGTCATTGATCACGGCGCCCACCGTATTCAGCGTGACCAGCTCCTGGTTGCGGCGGAGGATTTCCTGCTCCTTTTGGCGGACAACGCGAAAGATGGAGTGAGAGAACGCGTAGGCCCCTGTGGTGATCACCCCCATCACGAGCATGTAGGCCGCGAGGTGAATGCGCCAGTCGACACGGAAGGTGACGGTGAAGATCCCAATCAGACCGAGACCGATCAGGATGCCCAGAGCGATCACCGGGAGCCACACCCCGAGCCATCTCAACCTGGCGAAGTCAGACCCCAATGACCTCCTGAGTGGTCGGTCGGTCACCTTCGTGTTCTCCCTTGATCGAAGCGGCCCTCGGCAAACTCGGCTGAGCAGGCCTTGGCAGCCCACCGAGGGACACACTCGTGGACTTGCTCTTCTATCGCGCATTCAGCCTAGCACGCTGCTTTGCGACACATACATCCTCTCGTATCTGCGCATCAGCTGCGCAACGGAGTGCGGACTCCGTACCATCGCCAAGACCGCATTGTCGACACCAGTTCCCCGGGGGGTCCGCGTACGCAGCGATAGACCGCGGACCTCGTCCTCTTGGTCCGAATCTCGCCGGGCCTATTAGGGATGAACCCGGCCGCCGCTCGTTGCTAAGATGAGAGTCCACTGAAGCGCTTTACCTGGAGGGCGCCGAGACCGATGTTCCCCCTCCTTCGCTACCTCTCTCTGACCAGCTTCACTGCGTTGGGGCTCGTGGCTGCGGTCGTCATCGTGATGAACCGGAACATGGCGGTCGATCAGCTGATCGAGGGCGGGGAAGTCGCCCACATCGCGTTGACCCAGGCCTTCGCCAACTCGATGTGGCCGCGCTTTTCCGGTTACCTCACCAGGGTCGAGCGGCTCGACGGCGATGCGCTGCGGGCACGGCCCGAGACGGCCGAGATCCGCGAAGCCATCAGGACGCTCACCCACGGTCTCCCGGTCCTCAAGGTCAAGATCTACAATCCCGATGGGCTCACCGTCTACTCTTCGACGGAAGCTCAGATCGGCGAGGACAAGCGCAGCAATCCCGGCTTCTTGAGTGCGGCGCGCGACGACAAGCCGGCGAGCAAGCTATCCCGACGCGGCAAGTTCAGCAGCTTCTCGGGCGAGGTGTATGATCGCGACATCGTCGAGACCTACGCCCCGATTCACGCCCTCCTCCCAGGCGGCGAAGGCGAGGTCGAAGCGGTCTTCGAGTTCTACTCCGACGTGACCCCCTTGATGGTCCAGATCGACCAGGTGCAGAAGAAGCTATTGCTGAGCCTCTCAGCGCTCTTCGGCACCCTTTACGGTGCCCTGTTCCTCATCGTCAGGCGAGCAGATCGGATCCTGAAGCGGCAGTACAGCGAAATCCTCGCCAATCAACAGGCCCTCCGCCGGGAAAAGCTGCAGGCGGAGGCAGCTGAAAGGGCCAAGAGCGAGTTCCTCGCGAACATGAGCCACGAGATCCGCACCCCGATGACGGCGATCCTGGGCTATGCGGAGCGCCTGTTGGAGCAGGGCCGCACGGACGACGCTCCTCTCGGCGAGATCGAGGCGCTCGAGACGATTCACCGGAACGGCGAGCACCTGCTCGAGATCATCAATGGAGTCCTGGACCTCTCCAAGATCGAGTCGGGTCGACTCGAGCCCCAGCTCAGCCCGTTCTCGCCAACCGCGCTGGTGGAGGAGGTGGTGACACTCATGCGCCCGCGCGCCGATGAGAAGGGGCTGACGCTCGAGTTCGAAGTGGACGGATCGGTGCCAGCCGCAGTAGAGAGCGATCCCACCCGAATCCGCCAGGTCCTGATCAATCTGATCGGCAACGCGCTGAAGTTCACCGAAGCCGGAATCGTTCGAGTCACCGTGGGTCATCACGGCCAGTCCGCCAACCCGATGCTCCAGCTCACCGTCAGCGATACCGGGATCGGAATGGCCTCCGCTCAGACCGGCGAGATGTTCGAAGCGTTCACGCAGGCCGACGCCGCGGCGACGCGGAAGTTCGGAGGGACCGGCCTGGGCCTCGCAATCTGCGACCGACTCACCTCCCTAATGGAGGGGACCATCGAAGTCGAGAGCCAACCGGGGCAGGGCAGCGTGTTCCGAGTGAACCTGCCGGTCGGAGTAGTCGACGGCGCGGAGCTCGTTCCGGGAAACCGAAAACTCTCGGCACCGGACGAGTGGCGTCGCAGCCGGGCAGCGGAACGCCCGAGTCTTCCGCCCGGCGGCCGTATCCTCGTCGCGGAGGACGGTCTAGACAACCAGCGGCTGATTGTCGAGACGCTTGAGGACGCGGGGGCGGAGGTCGAGATCGCCGAGAACGGGGCAATCGCGATGAAATTGGCCCTCGAGGAGCAGGAGCGCGGTCACGCCTTCGACGTGATCCTGCTGGATATGCAGATGCCCGTCCTCGACGGCCGCGAGGCCGTGAGGAGGCTGCGCTCGATGGGCTATGACCGGCCGATCGTCGCTCTGACCGCACACGCAATGTCCGGGGACCGTCAGAAGTGCCTCGATGCCGGCTGCGACGAATACGCATCCAAGCCGATCGACCGTCGCCGGCTGGTCCAGCTGATCGCGCGTTTCCTGGAGGCATGATCCAGCGGCGTCGCCTCCTGAGGCACACCAGGGGTCCAAGGCGGCCGTGGCCGAGGCGGTGGTTTCCTTGCCTCAGTCGAGCGCCTTCTCACCGCCGCCATCGGACGCCGTCGTCTTCACGAGCCGATAGATGCAAATCCGCCGATTCAGATAGTCGTTCACGAAGATCGTGTTGGTGGTAGCGGTGCTGCATCTCAGGACATTCCGCACTCCGCCCGCTGCAATTGCGACGCCCCAAGATCATGACCTCCTACACAGACTCCACAGGTCGCCATCCGGTTCGCCTTCATTCGCTCCTGGCGGGCCCTCACCCGCGCGGCGGCAAGATCGATGACCACCGGGTCCCCGTTGCCGAAGTAGATCTCGTCAGGCGTCTGACCATTGAATGCCGCATGGGGCATGGTATGTGCGCCCTCACGTAGAACGCGATGAGGCGCCGTAGCGTTGTCGTATTGTCGAGATTGTGCAGATACAACCATGCGTGCCTCAAGGATCGCCAGAAAGCCTCGATCATCGAGTTGGAGAAGCTCACTTCGACCTGCGCCAGGATACGCCTCAATCCCTCGCGGTCGAGCAGAGCGTCGACGTTCCCGTTCACATTCTCCGTGCCCGAGTCAGTCATCACGGTGGTCTCGACCGGGCGGGTGCTCAGGTGACGGCCGGCCTCCAAGAGGATCCGACATGTCCCGCCCGCACCCAGCCGCTCCTCCAAGGTCCAGGACAGGATCCGTCTTGAGAAGTTGTCGATCACCGCGTGAAGGTAGGCCCTGGTGCCATCCAGCAACCTGATGACGGTGACGTCAATGTGCCACAGCTCGTTCGGGGCGTTGGCACGGATGCCCACCTTGGGCTTCGCTGGATAGACACGGCCGCGCGGCCTTCGCCACCCGCCCTCTCGCACAAGCCGAGACCACGTCGACGGCGACGCGATAACTCTTCCGATACGTTGCGCGTACAATGCGAGTCCTCGGAGCGACAAGTGGCGATGGTCATCGCTCTCCACCATCTCCTTCACGGATCGCACCTCGGCGGCTGTCAGTCGTGTCGGCTTGCTTCGCGGATAGCTGGATCGGTCATCAAGCTCGCAGCGAATCTCGGCGCGGCGCCGGCCGTGGTAGCGAGACGGCGACAACCGCGCGATCCGCAGCGCCACACTCAGCGGGACCGCCCTACTCGCTCGATCGATCGCCCGAAGCAGTGCTCGTTTGCCATTGCCTTCGGGAAGCCTCTCGTGGCCCGCCCGGTGCTCCGATAGGCGAAGCATTGCAACCAGCAGGCCGACGATCGCGCCGAGCACTGCCGCTCGATGACGCAGTGCCTGCAGCTCGGCCAGAAGCTCGGTCTTTTCAGCCGACAGGCTGTCACACGTAACGACATCGGGAATGCCCCGGTGAAGCCAGCTTCGAATCGTGGACCGGGGGATCTTCAGCTCGGGGAACAGGTCTGGATCGCCGGTCTCGCAGATCATCTCTCGAATGCGGTGGTCGTAGCAGCGTCGAGTGCGGAGGGTCGTCATTACCCCCGTATCGGCAGACCCGGCGATCGGCGCGTATCATAGAAAAGCTCAATGAATCCAGGGGCGTCGCAGCTGCAACGCCTCCGCGGTGAGTAGACCGGGGGAATTGCACCCCCGGCCCCTCTCAGAACGGTGCGTGAACCTCTCGACTCACACCGCTCCCGTCAAGCAAACGCCCCGACCATCCCTCTCGAGATCGCGAACGATTTTGTTGTACTCAACAGCTTCCTCCTGTCTCCAGTTGAACTGCAAATACAAACGCTTGACCCGACCCCTTTGCTCCAGCCGAATTACCAGCCTTCATCGCTCTTACGAGTCGGTCCGCCCCAGTGCTCGGCATCGGTACTCTCGCCACGTGGTTTCTGCCACTTGTGCTTCTCCCTTCGCATCCGAGAACTGGTTCCCGCAGTTCCGCACGAGAGCCCAGATCAGGTTCACGCCCCCTGCACGCCGGTCGCCGCCTATCCAGTACCCAGGTATCCGATAGGCTCCTCCCAGGAGTTGAGAACGCCCCTGGTTTTGACGACAATTCTCAGGTTTACCACGAGTCAGCAGGAGTTCACTTTCGTTCGCCTCCCTGACCCATACCTGCTTGGGGTATCGCCCCAACGCTTTGACTCCAACGCTCACCACCACGGCTTTTGACCGCAGCAGCTTGGAGTGGTTTGAAGCCCGCTCCTGGAAGCCGACTCCGAAGGGCCTGCCTTCATCTCTCGTACAGCTTATGCACAGAGTCTTGTCAGACGATTCTCCTCCTTTCTTTCGGTCCTCCGTGCGCCTGCGGCGCACTTCAGAATGTCCTGAAACGCAGCAGCGAAACGAACGGGCGTTCAGTTACCGGATGGGGGCGTCGTGCCGAAGCCCCCATCCGCGCTCCTCCTAGCCCGGTTCGGAGAGCCGAGCCAGATCTCCCTCGAGTCCAAGGTTTCCAAGGATCTTGGTCGCACTTTGCCGGTACCCGTCGGCGTCGATTCCATCGAGCTCACGAATCGGGCTCCCCTCAGCGCCGAGGCGCCGGGCGACCTCCGCATGGGCCCGGCCGAGCTCCGGCTGTGCCCCGAGACTCTGACCGCTCTCGATACTCTTGCGCCACCATTCGAGCGCTTTGCCAGGTTTGCCCACGAGCCAATGCAACACACCTGCGAGACGGTAGATTTCGGTTCTTCTGGACGCGCATTTGGAGGCGACCCCAAGGGCCGCCCGGCCACTCTCTCGGGCTCGCTTGCGCGCGCTCCTCCACTGCACGCGGCTCTCACCCCCGGCGGCCGCTTCGAGCTCTGCCACGTCCAGCAGGAAGCGCGAGCGCAGATAGTTGCTCAGCTGGTAGGGAGGAACGCGTCCCCTTCCCGCCCTTGCGACGATTGCCGCACACCTACTCAGCGTCTCCTCGGCTCCTGGGCGGTCATCCAGCAGCACCTGCGCCTTGGCTTTTCCGCCCAACGCGATAACGTGGAGCAGGTCCTCAGGATTCTCCTCGTAGTACGCATCCGCTGCGACCACCGCCTCTTCGAGTCGGCCCTGCTCCAGCGCCAAGAACATGACGAGCGCGTAGTGGGTCGATTTCGCCAGCTCGTACTCGTATTGATCCCGAATCTCGGCGATCTTCTCCATGCGCTCGCGAGCTACACCGAATTCCCCTGTGGATATCTTCATGTCCGCATGGGTACCGAGGTATGTAACGACGTCCCAGAGCTGGCCGTACTGGAGGCTCTCCTGAACCAGTGCCTCCTCGATCTCGTGCTCCTCACTCCAGTCGCCCTCGAACATGTGGTGCAAGAAGTTGACTGTCCGATACATGAACCATGCGGGTATGTCGTCGTCCCGCACGAGCGAACGCGCCAGGTTCAGGAACCGGCGACTGATCGCGAATGAGACGCCGCCGTATGAGAAGATCTGGCTCGATCCGGCGAACACGCGCCCCGAAGTGGGAACCGTCTTCGGGTCGATCCGCTGCAGCCTTGCAACCATCCCGAGGCTGTCGAAGACGAACCGCGTTGGATCTGCGGTAATCTGGCACTGGCCGCGCGCGAACATGAGGTCGATGGCCTCGGACTGGACCGGAGTCGCAGGGGGCGCCCTGCGGATCTTTTCCGGAATGTACAAGCGCACGAGCACCGAAGTCAGATCCCGAACCAGTCCCAGAATCCGTGCTCGCTCGCTGCGCGGGACCCGCTCTCCCAGGCATTCGAGTGCCTCGTCGAACTCCTGTTCCGCCTCGATGAGCTGACCTCGATGGAAGAGGGCCAGGGCGATATTCTTGCGAAGCAGCGCCTTCTTGCCGGGGTCCCCTCCTTCTCCGTGCAACTGGAAGTAGAGCTTCGACGCTTCCCTGAAGAAGTGAAGGGCCTGGCTCGACGCCGCTACGCTCGCCGCTTTGTCGCCCGCTCGAAAGAGATATTCCTCTGCACGCTCCGCGTCCTTGCCCATGCTGAAGTGGAGCGCCAGCATGCCGTCAAAGCCGGCCACGTCCTCCGACAGTCGGGCCTCGATCGCGCGCGCCACCTGCAGGTGGAGCTCTTCTCGCCGCGAGTAAAGAATCGCGTCGTAGGTGACCTCCTGGATCAAGGGATGCTTGAAGGCGTATTCGATGCCGTGGAGCCGATCCCGGGGGATCAAGAACTCGGCCTCCATGAGATCGGCGAGGTCCTGATCGAGCTCCACTCCATCGCCTCGGAGCTCCGCCAGCACGTCGTGGTGAAAGCTGGCGCCGATGACCGACGCGGCCCGGAGAAGCCCTCTCTTCCGAAGATCGAGGCGATCAACCCGCGCCATGATCAATTCCTGTACCGTGCCGGGAATGACTACGGAGCGGATCTTGTCGGTCGCCTGGAAGCTCCCGTCCCGATACTCCACGGCCCCTTCATCGACCAGGGATCGCACGACCTCCTCCAGGTAGAAGGGATTCCCGTGCGCCTTCTCCTCGATCAGCGTCTGAGTCGCGCGCGGGATCTCGCCCTGCTTGAACAGGTTGTTCACGAGATGCCGGGTTGCACGTGCGTCCAGCGGATCCAGGCGGATCTCCGTGTACCGCTCCGAATGACGAAGGCGAGCGAAATCCTGAATGCGTTGCGAGGTCGCCTGGAAGCCCGGCCGGGAAGCGATCAGAAAGAAGATTGGATGATCCACGACCAGCTGCAGCAAACCCTCGAGGAGCTCGATGGACGACTGATCGGCCCAGTGCAGATCGTCGAGCATGACCACCAGCGGCCGCTTCTTGCTACTCTCGGAAAGCAGCTGCAGCACGCTCCCCCGGATCCGCTTCTCTTTCGCCTCGCCGTGAATTCTTGCCAGCCGTTCCTCCTGATCCGCGGTAAGCCGCGCACCCTGGACACTGGCGATAAAGGGAAAGACCTCTTCCGCTTCGTCCGGCAATACGCTCGAGACCAGAGCTTCCAGCTTCAACCGTGCCTGGTCGCCATCGTCCTCGTCGTCGATGCCTGCCCAGCCTCGGAACAGATCTGCGAAGGGGTGAAAGCTCAGGTTCTGTCCGGTGGAAAGCGAGCGCCCTTCGCACCAATGGACGGCTTTCGCGTCTTCGCTGGAGCCCAGCTCGGCGACGAGCCTCGACTTTCCGATCCCCGCCTCGGCAATGAGGCTCACAACCGCGCCCTCTCCCCGGCGGACACGCGCGATGACGCCCTTTAGCCGTCCCAGTTCCTCGTCCCGCCCCACCAGTTCGGAAAATATCCGTCGGCCCGAGCCGATCGTCTGGCGATAGAGCTGTGTCGTCTCCGAGAGGAGCTCATAGGCCGGGATCCGGGGCTCTCTTCCCTTCAGCTGGATAGGCTCGAGCGGCCTGTACTCGAACAGGTCCCGCGCCAACCGGTAGGTATCGGAGCCGATGTATACACGTCCGGCGGGTGCGAGATCCGTGAGCCGTGAGGCCACTTCCACGGGGTCTCCCATGACGGCAAACTCGCGGATCAACGGGCCGCTGATGTCCCCCGCGATTCCGAGACCGGTATTGATCCCGCTGTGTATGTCGAGCGGAGGATTCAGGCCGTGCTCCCGGCTGTAGTCGCGAACGCGGTGGCGCATCTCGATGGCCGCGTTGATCGCTGCCCTCGGGGCGTCCTCGATCGCCTCCGGAACACCAAAGAGAGCCAACACGCAATCGCCGAGATGCGTGTCGACGGTGCCACCGTGCCTTCGAGCCACGTCGTCCAGGGCCCTCAAGCATCCGTCGATTAGCGAGTAGGCTCTCTCCGGCCCCAGCGTTTCCGTGATCGAGGTGTACCCGGTGATATCGGCGAAAAGGATCGTCGCCCTTCTGCGCTCCGCCTCCGTTGTCCGTCTGTCTCGCTCTGCGGAATGATCGCTCTCCAAGCGGAGCGAAGGAGCCAGAAAGACCCCCATGATGAGACGGCGCGGATTGCCTTGCGCCCTCCGGTCGATCAGGACCCGAGTGTCCTCTGGTATGCCCTCGGCACCCCCGAGGTTGTCAATCAGGCACTGACTCTCCTCGCTGTCCAAAGGCCCGAGCTGGATTTCTTCATGGTGGCCTGCATGATGGACGCGAACGAATTCCAGGACTCGTTGCGAGGTATCGGCGAATTCGGTTCGGAAGGAGAGGATGAAGAGGATCGCGTGATCCATGACTAGGTCGAGCAGACGCTCCAGCACCTCGACCGAACGCTGGTCCATCCATTGTAGATCTTCAAACACGAGAACAAGGGGCTTGACTTCGGCCATCTTCCGCAGGACGGCGGCGAGGCTCGCCGCGATCGCCTCTCCCGTCGCGTCCCCCTCGATGCTTCCGGGGCGCCGCGGGTCTTTGGCAGGCGGCTGAGGCGCCATTACCACGGCAAGAGAGCGAAACACCTCGGGAGGCACCTCGGGTAACCACCGCAGGACCGCAGCTTCGAGCTTCGCGAGAGACCGGTCCTCATCGTCTTGCTCGTCGATCTCTGCCCAGGCCCGAAGCAAGCCGGCGAAGGACTGAAAATCCCGGGCTTGTCGGACCGAGAGCGACCGCGCCTGGAAGACCGTGACCGCCTCGAACTCCTCCTCGGCCCCCAACTGGGTCAGCAGCCTGGATTTTCCGATTCCCTCTTCTCCGACCAGCGTAACGATGCGCCCCCGGCCTTCGCCCAGGGACGACACACATCTCTTCAACCTTCCGATCTCGTCTTCACGCCCAACGAATTCGGAGAGCATCATCTCGGACGACCCGATCCAGCCGCGACCGATGCTCTCCTTGGGAGCAACCAGAGCGTAAACCGCCACGGGGTTCTCCAGACCCTTTAGCTTCATCGGCTCCAGGGGCAGGTATTCGAACCGTTGGTTCGTCTCCCGGTAGGTTTCGGGACCGACGTAGATCTGCCCGAGTGGGGAGCGCGTTCTCAAGCGCGCTGCGATGTTGACCGCATCTCCCAGCACGTCGATTTCTCGAATCAGCGATCCGTGAATGTCCCCGGCGATCATCACCCCCGTGTTGACCCCAATGTGAATGTCAAGCGGGATCTCGAGCCCCAGTTCCCGGTTGTAGTGGTAGACTGACGCTCGCATTTCTAGAGCGGCGTCGACCGCAGCTCTCTCGGGATTTTCGACGGGAACCGGGTGGCCGAAGACCGCCAGCATGCGGTCTCCCAGTCTCTTGTCCACGGCCGCACCGTTCTTTCGCGCGATCCCGTCCAGGCGCTTCAAACAACCGGTAACGATGAGATAGGCCTGCTCGGGACCCATCCTCTCTGATATCGCGGTAAAGCCCACGATGTCGGCGAACAGCGCGGTTGCGCGCGTCAGTTTGGCGTTCAGTGCCCCGGTCGAAGATTCCATCGCTCGTCCGCCCGTCGCCTCGGGCGATCCCCTATCGGGTCTCGTATCCAGGTCCCGACTTCCGCCCGTAGGACTCTACCCCGAACGGAAAGGAGACCGGAAGCCTTGATTGAACGGAGAGCGGCATCTTTTGGCAAGAGGAAGCTTCTCCATGTCGCTGGTAACCGTCCGATCGTCGAGTATATTGGGTGCTGGGGTGTAGGGGGAGTAGGACCACTCGGTCGACCGGCATGGGCAGTCTATCCAAAAAGCAATCTCTAGCGGACAGCTTTGCTCCAAAGCGCGATGAGGAGAGCCATCCGCATCTGGAGGATGGATCTCGGGTGGCAGTGGTCGGAGGTGGACCGGGCGGCTCCTTCTTCTCCTACTTTCTCCTAAGAATGGCCGAAACGGTCGGGATCGAGATCGAGATCGACATCTATGAGCCTCGTCACTTTACCCACTGCGGCCCGGCCGGCTGCAATCACTGTGGAGGAATCGTTTCAGAATCGCTGGTGCAAGTCCTGGCGACAGAGGGCATCAACCTTCCGACGTCCGTGGTCCAGCGAGGTATCGACTCCTATGTCTTGCACATGGACGTCGGCACAGTCCGCATCGACACTCCCCTCCAAGAAAAGAGGATTGCCGCCGTATTTCGCGGCAACGGTCCCCGGGATGCCGAAGCTCAATCGGAAAGCTTCGACCGATATCTTCAGGGTCTAGCTGAGGAGAAGGGCGCACGGGTGGTGCGAAAGCTCGTGAGCGACCTCGCATGGGTTGACGACAAGCCGAGCCTGACCCACGCCGATGGCCCCGGTGCAATCTACGATTTGGTGGCCGTGGGAGTCGGGATCAACAGCAATCTGCTCCGCCGCCTGCAGACCTCGAGAATCGGCTACCAACCTCCCAAGACGGCCATGACCTATATCTGTGAATTCCAGTTGGACCCGGAGACGATTCATCACTACCTGGGGACCTCGATGCACGTCTTCCTACTGGATTTGCCCCGACTGGAATTCGCCGCGCTCATCCCCAAGGGCGATGTCGTGACGATGTGCCTATTGGGTGACGATATCGACACGGAACTGGTTGAGTGTTTCCTGAACTCCGCGGAGGTTCGTGAATGCTTCCCGCCGGATCTGGAGCCGCTCCCAAAGGTCTGTAACTGCTCTCCGCTGATCAATGTTGCTGCAGCGGAACAGCCGTTCTCCGACCGAATCGTATTCTTGGGAGACTCGGGGGTGACCAGGCTTTACAAGGACGGAATTGGAGCAGCCTACCGAACGGCCAAGGCTGCCGCTGTCACAGCCGTCTTTCAGGGCATTGCAGCCGACGATTTCCGGAAACATTTCTGGCCGGTCTGCCGAAAAATTTCAGCTGACAATTCGATCGGTAAGTTCGTTTTCGCGTTCAATCAGCTGTTTCAGAAGAAACGGTTTTCCCGTCGCGCCATCCTGAGAATGACCGCCAAGGAGCAGGTTAGCGATGCTGCGACCCGGCATATGAGTCGGGTCTTGTGGGATCTGTTCACAGGCAGCGCACCCTACCGCGAAGTATTGCGTAACACGATGCGCCCGGGCTTTATGGTTCATCTTGCCTGGAACTTGATGCTGGGGATGGTTCCTCGATTGTGGCGTGTGCCGGGTGACACTCGGTGAGCAAAGGAACGACCATCTCGGGCGACGTAGACCCTTCAGGAGAAGATGGGCGAATGCCTTCGAAGCCCCCCATGCGGCCCAAGCAGTTTGAGCAGCTGCCGCCATGTAGAGCCAACTGCCCAAGCGGAACCGACATTCGCGGTTGGATCACAACGATCGCACAGCGAAAGCGGATCGGGCTAAGTGACGAGGAGGCTTATGCCGCAGCCTGGAGGAAAATCGTCGCCGTCAACCCGTTTCCGGCGGTCATGGGACGAGTCTGCCCCCATCCCTGTGAATCCGGCTGCAACCGCCTGGAGAAAGACGGAGCCGTCGCGGTCAACCAGCTGGAACGCTTCATCGGAGACTGGGCACTCGAAAGGGGTCTCCAACACGAGTTATTGGAATCGGAACCGCAACCCGAGTCCATCGGCGTCATCGGTGCGGGCCCGGCGGGTCTCTCTTTCGCCTACCAGATGGCCCGGCGCGGCTATTCGGTAACCGTCTACGAGCGATACCCGAAGCCCGGAGGAATGTTGAGGTACGGCATCCCGGTCTATCGGCTGCCTGAAGACATCCTGGACGCTGAAATTCGGCGAATCGTGGACCTCGGGGTGAAACTGAAGCTCGATACCCGGATAGGCCGAGACGTCACGGCCAAAGAACTGCAGGCCCGTCACCAAGTTGTCTTTCTAGGAATCGGGGCGCACAAAGGCCTGCAGCTCCGCGTACCTGGGGAGGCAGGACCGGGGGTGTGGACAGGCACCGATTACCTCAGCCGGATCAACCAGGGCGAAAGGATGCATCTCGGCAAGAGAGTCGCGGTCATTGGTGGTGGCGATACTGCGATCGACGCAGCAAGAGCCGCGCGTCGCGGGGGTTCGGAGGTGACGCTGCTGTACCGGAGAACGCGCAGAGAAATGCCGGCGATCGACAGCGAAATCGAGGAGGCGCTGCAGGAAGGGATCCAACTCGAGTACCTCGCGGCACCGGTGGAGATCCTCCGCGGAGATGACGATCTGCTGCGATCTCTGGTTGTGCAGCGCATGCGACTCGGGGATCCCGACGAATCGGGCCGCAGGCGCCCGATCCCGATTGAGGGATCCGAATACGAAATCCCTGTGGACGGCGTAGTGGCAGCTATCTCGCAGCAACCGGATTGGGACGGGCTGGACCACCTCCAACCGCACGAAGACGGCGACTGGGTCAGAGCAGATGACCGGGGCCAGGTGAATCATCAGTTCTGGGCGGGGGGAGATGTTCTGAACCTCGGCATCGCCAGTGCCGCCATTTACCATGGACGGCTTGCCGCTGAGTCAGCTCATGGCCGGCTGAGGGGCCAGCCAACTCCCGATCTACATAGGCCCGACCCCATCGAGACGACCCCGGCCAAGGTTGACTACTACAGCGAGAAGGCTCGGGTCACTCCACGCCAGCTTCCTGTCGAGGACTGGCTGGCGAATCCCGAGGCAGAGATCCATCAGGCGGTGACAGAAGAGCAATTCCAGGAAGAGGTGGGTCGCTGCCTTTCCTGCGGCCAATGCTTTGGATGTGAGCACTGCTGGATGTACTGCGCGCATGGTTGCTTTGCCCGTCTGGACGAAATCGGCCCGGGTGCCTACTTTTCACTGGCTTTGGAGAAATGTCAGGCCTGCGGGAAGTGCATCGACGTCTGTCCTTGTGGCTTCCTGCAGGTCCAGGCAACAGAACGGCCAGCATGATTCGGTAGTCTGGATCCGCCGCCCCAGGGTTTCGTTGGACACTCGATGGCGAGAGGATTCTGGGAGGAGGATGGCGATCCTGGGCAAGACGAAAGGCGGGGCGAGGAGCGTGGGGGCTCCGCCGAAGAGGAGCAGGGGAATCCTGCACGACCTCAGAATCTTCCTCGCCCGCACGCCCGCCATTCCCACCCTGATCAAGGCCTCGGACCCCGATACCCGGGAGGACTACATCCAGCGCATCCGGCAGCGTCTCGGGATCAGCGTCGCCGGGTATGGCGTCTTGAACCTCCACAGGATCGGTATCGAGGCACCCGGGAGACTTGCGTTCGAAGAGCTGCTGACGTGGCACGATGCCTCGAGCTGGTGGCCGAATCACCTCGCCACCGTCCATCGCGTGGAAGACGGCATCGAGCGGATTCGGATGTTCCTCTTCGGTACACGGGGCAGCTCGATTCCTCTGTTCAGGCTGAACGCCATCCGGCTTCAGCGAGACCCCGGCGTCGGGGACTTCGACAACGCCCGCTACGTGCTCTACGAGACCAGCGGCGGCTATCCGGTGGGCATATTCGGCATTTTCGTCCGGTCCCGGATCGCCGACCGCGGGGAGGATGAGGACTCCCAGCTGTTCTTCGCGGTCGGCTTCAACTTCTACGGCAAGAAGGACTGGCCCCACCGGCACGTGATCAACCCGGTCTGGGAGTGGGTCCACAACCGGGCCACGGCGAACATCCTCAACCGGTTCAAACGAGTCTGCGAGTGGAGGTTTGCTCAGCTCGGGGAAGGTTTGTAGACCCGCCGGCCCTGCCCACAGGCGCGCCTAGATCAGAAGCAAGACATAGACGAGCTTGCACGCGATGTGGAGCCCTTGGTCCTGGAGGATCGAAGTGCGCCCTTCGCACTTCAAATGATCGATTACCGCGTGCATGATGCTCTCGACCGCTCCCAGACACCAGGAACCGGTGATGAGATATACCGCACCGCCGTGTGTAAGGGAATGCGCTGATAGCCAGAGGTACCAAGGTGGGAATTCGGGCCCATGCTCTGCGGGAAGGTTTTTCCGTCGACTCTTCAGCGCACCCATTGCCTCACTCTGCAGGACGAAATCGCAAAGGGCGTGCCCCACCAAGAAGAGGAACATCAGCTCCATCTGACGCCATAGCCCCCTTGTACCTGGTCAAGGCAAGAAACCGAGCCAGATTACACCTAATTTGTCATCTACTTCACGCTTTGGGTGTCGGAAAGATAGCGACGTGTCCCCCAACGGCTAGGCGCTCACCAGTTCCTGCGTCGCCATGGGGCTAACCAAGTCCGCGCTAGGCAAGAACTCGGGTGGGCGCCGAACCTGCGTGGCCTGCTCAAACGCAAAGGCGAGCCGGATCAGAGTCGGCTCCTGATAAGCCCCGCCAAAGAACGAGATGCCCACCGGAAGGCCAAATACGTAGCCGGCAGGTACGGTGAGGTTTGGATAACCTGCGACCGCGGCGGGCGAAGAACTGCCGCCTATGATGTGATCGCCGTTGATCCAGTCGGTCAGGCAGGCCGGGCCTCCAGAGGGGGCAACGATCGCATCAAGCCGATGCTCATGCAGCGTGGCGTCGATGCCCTCTGTCCTTGCTAAGCGATGGTTCGTTTCGAGCGCCTTCGCGTATTCCGCGCTGGTCAGCGGACCTTTCTGTTGCGCCAGGAGCAATCTCTCCTGTCCAAAATAAGGCATCACCCTGTCGCGGTTCTGCTCGTTGAACGCGATAACCTCTTTCAGGGAATGTACAAGGGCGCTGGCGCCCAGCCGTGCCAGATACTCGTTCAGGTCAGCTTTGAATTCGCACAAGAGCACCTCGAACTCTGTCTCTAGCAGCGCGTTCGCCGTCTCCACGTTTGCCGGATCGACGATCTCGGCTCCCAGGCGCACCATGCTTTCGATGCAGCTCTCCGCGACCCGATCGACCCGCGCATCGAAGCCGAAAAAGTTGCGCGCCACGCCGACCCTGGCTCCACGCATACCGTCCGGGTCCAGAAACTCCGTATAGTCCGTGTAGGACTTGCCACGGCTCTCCTCAGTGGCGGAATCTCGAGGATCCACGCCCACTAGAGCGCCAAGTAAGATGGCCATGTCGGTGACCGTCCTACCCAACGGGCCAGCCGTGTCTTGGCTGTGCGCGACGGGCACGATCCCGGCGCGGCTGACGAGACCGAGCGTCGGCTTGAGCGCGACGACCGAGTTGGTCTGTGCCGGACAGACAATCGATCCGTCGGTCTCGGTGCCGATGGCCGCCGAACACAGGTTCGCCGCCACAGCTACTGCCGATCCAGAGCTGGAACCGCAAGGGTTTCGATCCAGGGCGTACGGGTTCCGGGTCTGGCCCCCTCGACTGCTCCAGCCGCTGGTAGAGCGGGGCGACCGAAAGTTGGCCCACTCGCTGAGGTTGGTCTTGCCGAGGAGGACCGCACCCACCTCGCGGAGCGCGTGCGCCACGGACGAATCCTGCAGCGCGATGGAACCTTCGAGGGCGAGGGAGCCGGCGGTGGTCATCATCCTGTCGGCGGTGTCAATGTTGTCTTTGAGCATCACAGGGACACCGTGCAGGAGACCACGCGGCCCCTTCACCTCTCGCTCCGCATCCAGGGCATCGGCGATCGCTAGCGCGTCGGGGTTGAGTTCAATGACGGCATTGAGGGCCGGTCCCTGGCCATCCAAATTCTCGATGCGCTCGAGGTACATCTCGGCGATCGCGCGCGCAGTGTACGTGCCTGATGCCATCGCCTCTTGGAGCTCGAGGATCGTCATTTCTTCCATCTCAGCGCCTCGTGTTTTGGTTGAGGACCGCCAGCCTCATTGGCTTGTCTTATCTGCTCTGGTCGAGCCTATGAATGGGCGCCGACTTCCGGCAGCCGACAATTCATCCATTCCACGACTCGACGGAAGGTTGCGATGAGGACGACCTCGTTGGACAGTAGTGACGTGTTTCATCCTAGCCGTTCCCTAAGGGCCTCGTAGGGAGTTCCCCCATCAAACGCACCGTTGTTTCGGTCAAATACTCCGAACTTCCCGCCATTGTTTAGCTTCTCCGATTGCCGGCCTGCTCGGGCTACGCTGTACGCTCGGGGCAGCACAGTGGCCACAAGGCCTGTCGGAGAACCGGATCGCTGGCTGTTCTTCCCATCGGTCCGCCCATCGCTTGCCGGTCTGCGGAGATGGCTTCGGGCCGAGATGACCTTATTGACCGGCACAGGGGAATCGGTGGTCGTAAGGCTTTTCTGTTGGATAATCCCACCACCGGTATAGAATGGGCCGACCCAGCGTTTCTCATCCAAAGGAGATCCCCATGCCTCGCTCCCCGCTTCACACAGCAGGCCGCCTCCTGGCCGTGCTCTTCCTGGCTCTCTCTCTCTCAGCTCAGGCTTCCGCCGGAAATGGCCCCATCAGCGAACCCGACGCGCTCGGCCCCTGGGCAGTGGGGCGAACGACATTCGCGGTGGTGGACCCGGACCGCGATGACCGCACCCTCGCGGTCGACGCCTGGTACCCGGTGGACCCGGGTGACGCAGGAGGGCCGCCCTCCGTCTACGATATGATCTTCGCGGGAATCGTGTCCGAAGTGGCATTCGACGAACCCCCCGTCTCGGCGGAGGGACCGTTCCCGCTGGTGGTCTTCTCGCACGGCAACAACGGCTTACGCTTCCAGTCCTACTTCCTGACCGAGCACCTGGCGAGCCACGGAATGATCGTCGTGGCGCCCGACCACTCCGGAAACACGGCGTGGGACTGGCTCTTTCCAGGCACTCCTTTCGAGACCAGGGATCGTCCCCTCGATGTCTCGCTGCTGATCACGCGAATGCTCGAGCGGAGCATCGACGTCGCGGACCCCTTCTTCGGGCGCGTGGACGCGCTCCGAATCGGCGTCGCCGGCCACTCGTTCGGCGGCTTCACCACGCTGGCCATGGCCACGGGCTTCCAGGACATCCCGCCGGACCCGCGCGTCGGCGCCATCATGCCCATCTCCCCCGCTTCCAGCGGCTTCTCGGACGAGGATCTGGCAGAGATCACGGTCCCCATGTTCGTCCTCGGCGGCACATCGGACATCACCACCCCGGTGGACCCTCAGAGCGTTCGCCCGTTCGCGTTTGCCTCCTCCCGTCCACGCTATCGCGTCGATCTGGAAAAGGCGGGGCACGGCTCGTTCACGAACATCTGCGACATCGCCGACGCGCTCCTCGGCGCCGGACTTCCGCCTGTAATCGTCGAGGCTGTGCTCGGCAACTACGCAGAAGGTTGCGCGCCGGAGCTCATCCCCATCGAAGAGGCGCACCGGGTCACCAACCTCTACGCCCTGGCGTTCTTCAGCCGCGATTTGGTCGGAGACCCGCGCTACAAGCGCTACCTCACGCCCGGCCGCGTCCACAAAGAAAACCTCCCGGTGCAGTTCTTCGTCGTGAATGGAGGGGGAAACGCCGGCGGCCGGTGAGCGGCCAGCCGTTATGCCGCAAAGAAGGGATCGTCGATCAGGTATCGCCAGCTTCCATCAGCCTGCCTACGCAGGACCTCTGTGCCGTTTCCCTCCATCTGCACGGACTCCGGATTCGTGGCCTTGAGCGTCCACTCCGACTTGGTCAGCGCAAGGTGCCCGCACTCAACCACGTGGGTAGCTCTCAGCGCGACGCGTGGCTTAAGCGGAATAAAGGCTTCAATGGCTGAGCGGATTTGATCCAAGCCCTCGCAACGCTGCCCAAGCTGCGCGAAAAATACGGCCTTCTCTTCGTAGGGCGGTAGAAGTTCCTCGGCTGTACGTCTTCAGAGTCATCCGAACAATCGGGCTCGTTTCGCAAGAGACACATTCCCCTTCGTTTGTGCGGCTATGCCGCTCTCCTCAAGTTCTCTCTCTTGCGTCGTGCGGGCGCCTCACGCTTGATCCGCTCGCGCCGGGTCAATATCTCCTGCTGCCGGCCCCTGCGCAGAGCCGGCGCACCACACCTGGCTGCGCCGCTCCGAATATCCGAAGGAATTCGTCGGGTTGGCTGGCGCCCCGGGGAGGGATCGAACCCCCGACCCGCTGCTTAGAAGATCCCCAAGAAGATGAGGAATAACGACTACTTACAGCTCCTGCCTTGCAGGCGGGTGCAAGAGCCTGCACTGGGATGCACCGAGTACGGCCCCACGGCCCTATACGGCCCCTGCTGCCTGGTCTGGCTCCCGGGGGCACTGGGGGGGAATGACCCCCGCTGACTCTGATATGCCCCCTGCTCCCAACCCCGGCGGGTCGGTGTAGCCAAAGAAAGAGAGGGCGTGAGCCCGCGTTCGTCGCGCGCGCTAAGGCGCGTCTCGCGCCCTGCGCCATCAACTCGCCGTCCTTCAAGCAGTGGGGCAGCGCCCGCGGCTCCAGCCGGCCGACCACATACTCTGGGGATGGCTATCTCGAGCATGGGCTGGTTGGCAGGATGCCCTCGTCTTGGTGAAGCCGAGGACGGTCATCTCCTGGCAGCGCAAGCGGTTTCGCGACCATTGGAGGCGGCCCAGCGGACGGGGTAGGCCTCGCCGGCCAGCCATCCCCCGGGAGATTCGCGATCTCATCGGCAACATCCTCGCCCACGACCGGCGAAGGGTCGTTCACCTCCACATCACCGAGCACCCCACCGCGCAGTGGACAGCTCAGCAGGTTGTAGAGGCTCTCCCCTGGGACACGGCGCCGCGGTTTCTCCTCCGAGACCGAGATGGGGTCTATGGCACCGACTTCCGCAGGCGGGTCCAGTCGATGGGCATCGAGGAGGTGATCATCGCGGCGAGGAGCCCGTGGCAGTCGCCGTACGTGGAGCGGATGATCGGCAGCATCCGTCGCGAATGCCTCGACAACATCGTGGTGCCTTATGTCTGGAGAGGGCGGGACGGGCACGTAGGGCGACCGCAACCTGGCGGGGGCAATTGAAGCGGGAAGCGGCACGATCTCTCGCGGCTTCGCAACCGGGTTAGGTTTATCTCCCGTTCGCCCCCACCCCCAAGGGGTCGATTACCTGGATCTAGGGCCGAAATTGCCTGGATTCGAGGATTGCTGCGCCTCTCCTCCGCCCATTATCCTCGCCACCATCATCCGCACGGCTGAGGAGGCGAGCCATGGCGTTCCGTTGCCTAATGACGTTGGCATACCTCTTGGCGATTGCGATGGGTGCACTGTTGGGCGCGCTCTAGTAGAGGGAAACCGGCTAGGAGGCCGCATGGGCAGGGGAGCTGTTCTACTGCCGCTTCTAAGTGGGCGGATTCGCTCGCTTCTGCTCCCGACGGCAGAGTGGCGTAAGATTTGCTTGTGCATAACTCAGGGAAGGGGACGGCCTTGCACGCCGCCCTCCTTTCCTGCATTGGATTGAGCCACCTGGGGGGGGGGATACGATGCGGAATCCGATCCTCGGGGCGCTCATCCGCCTGAAGGTATCGCGCCCCGCCGGGGACACTTGGAGCCAGTGCTCCACGAGAACGCGACGGGGTGACCAATAGGAGGGCGAAATGCGCTCGAAAAGGTTTCTGATCATCGGGCTGCTGCTGACCGGGGTCATGCTTCTCGGTTACGGTGGCCCCCGCGGTCTCAGCTTCCAGGCACTCCTCGAGCTCAGTGCTTCGGGGGTGAACAAGTACCTCGGAGAGTTCGAGCCGATCTCGTCGGCAGACGTCGGCGACGGCTGGACCAAGCACACCTTCGACCCCGACGGAGGCGCGGGTCCCATCTGCATCGCGGGCACGCCGTTCTCGGCGTTCACCAGAGCGGGGAATCCCGCCAAGCTCCTCATCATGCTACAAGGCGGGGGAGCCTGCTGGCAGGACTTCTACAACTGCAACGTGCTCTCCGAAGCCCAGGAGCCGCCCGTCGCGCGGGTCGGAATCTGGGACTTCGACTCGAAAGACAACCCGTTTGCGGACTATTCGATCGTGTACATGCCGTACTGCGACGGGTCCGTCTTCGGGGGGGACAATGACGTGTTCGATCCCGCCTTCGGTGCGGCGATCGGGGTGCCCGCGGCCGTGGTTCGCTTCCACCGCGGCCTGCGCAACCTGACGGCCGGCATGGACCTCGCCAAGGCGACGTTCCCGCACGCCCGCCTGATCACAGTCGCGGGCTCCAGCGCGGGAGGCGTTGGCGCCGTCGCCTTCGCCCCGTTCCTGGCCCGCTTCCTCTACGGGAACACCGCGCTCCTCACGGTCTTCAATGACGCGGGCCCGGTCGCGGTCAATCTGAACGACGTGGCAGCGGTCGCTGCGCGGGCAGCTGACTGGCAGTTCGGGCAGTTCTATCCCGCGAGCTGCACGGAGTGCGACGAGGAGGCTCAGCAAACCGCGATCATCGAGTGGAGGCTGGACAGCGACTCGACCATCCGGGAGGCGTTCTACGAGACGGACGGCGACGCGACGAATCGCTTCTTCCTGGATCTGCTCCCGCCCAATGGAACCCAGCAGGACTACCGCGATCTGATCGTCACCGAGCACGGTCTGCTCAACGCCTCGCACCCGCTCCGATACAAGCGGTTCATCGTCAGCGGTGACAACTCGCACACGGCGCTGCAGTCGCCCTTGTTCTACAGCCAGGAGGTGGACGGCGTGCCGCTCAACGAGTGGACGGACGACTTCCTGGTGCCGAGGCCGTTCTGGGTCGACCTCGTCCAGGACTTCATCCCGGCTCCGTTCTAGGCGCTCGCTCGCAGGCCCAGAATTCGGGACGTTCGGGAGAGCTGTCGGTTGTCAAAACCCGTCCAAAGCCTCTAATCCGCGCCTTTCGGCCGGAGGCAGAGATCACTACGCGGCCTCGCACCAGACGTAGCGATGATGTAGACCACCAACGCGCGGCAATCCAACAATCTTCGCATCCGAACAGGGTCGAGCTTCAACAGGCCGACCCTCCGGCGCGTCCCTCAGCCGAGTGTGTACTCGCTCTGCGTTGTAGTAGTTGACATACTCACGAAGCAGCCCACGCAAGCGCTCCTCATTGAAGACGATCACGTGATCGAGAAGCTCGCGGCGGCAGGTCCCGACCCACCGTTCGGCGATGGGGTTCTGCCAGGGGCTGCGGTACGCAGAGCGCACGGGATCGATACCAAAGCTCTTGATCGCGGCGGTGACCTCCGTCGAGAAGATCGAGTCGCGGTCGAGAAGGAGGTAGCGAGGGATGCGATCGGACGGGAAGGCCTCTCGAAGCTGTTGGATCACCCAACGGGCGCTGGGACTCGCCGTGACGTT
>Ga0255054_10000465_pt1 | contig 23970 bp, 20 predicted proteins | sample JV7_2_23_MG_FD_188634 | JGI IMG/M metagenome (GOLD analysis project Ga0255054, IMG submission 188634) | Seawater microbial communities from Jervis Inlet, British Columbia, Canada - JV7_2_23 | ecosystem: Environmental > Aquatic > Marine > Inlet | place: Canada: British Columbia | collected... | reverse complement strand
TGTTGACGCTCCCAGCACCCCGACCTTATAGTGTCGAAAAGTGGATAAAAGTGGGAGGAGATGGGCATCCTGCCCAGGGTTCGCGCCAGAAGAGCGAAGCCAGGGACGTCCGTTAGATTGTGTTTCGCGGAGCTACCAAAGTCACATTGGACGCCAAAGGGCGTATGGCAATACCGACCCGGTATCGGGAGCGGCTGGCTGCCCGTTGTGATGGCGAGATCGTCGTAACGGTCGACAGGGACCATTGCCTGCTCATTTACCCGTTGCCGGATTGGGAGGAACTCGAACGAAAGCTCGTGCGCCTGCCCAGCATGCACAAGGTCGCACGCCGAATTGTCCGAATCATGGTCGGGTATGCGACCGAAGTTGATATGGACGCAAGTGGCCGGATTCTGGTGTCGCGAGAGCTGCGAGATTTCGCGTCAATTGAGAAGCAGGCGGTCTTGATTGGGCAGGGCAATAAATTCGAACTTTGGGATGAAGAAACCTGGAACGAAAAACGCGATGCATGGCTTGGTGAGGAAGATGACGGCGATTTGCCGGCCGACCTTGAGGCAATTTCGTTCTAGGTGGCGCTGCATCCCATGAGCAGCAACGCGCATGTGCCGGTGCTGCTAGGGCCAGTCCTCGAAGGACTGAATTTAAAACAAGACGGTTTGTACGTCGACGGGACTTTCGGACGCGGGGGACACAGTAGCGCGATATTGGCGGCTCTGAATACGGAAGGTCGATTGATCGCAATCGATCGGGACCCGCAAGCAATTGTATCAGCGGCGCCGGCACTGACGAACGATCCACGTCTTACACTTATAAGGAGCGATTATGCGGAATTGGCGACACACATTAACGAGCGAGGACTCACAGGACGAGTCAACGGCTTGTTACTCGACCTCGGAGTTTCGTCACCGCAACTGGATGAAGCCGGACGAGGCTTCAGCTTTCTTCGCAACGGACCGTTGGACATGCGAATGGACCCGAATTCAGGCATCTCTGCCGCCGAGTTCCTTCGTACCGTGGAGAAAAAAAACTTGACCCGATTACTCAGAATGTATGGCGATGAGCCGCAGGCTGCGCATATCGCCAGCGCAGTCGTGGCAAGCCGCGAGACCGCTGCTATTGAGACGACAAAACAGTTGGCGGACATCGTTGCTTCTGTGGTGCCGGCGCATATGCGAAAAAAACACCCGGCGACCAAAACGTTCCAGGCGATTCGCATCTTCATTAACAACGAACTCGAGCAACTTGAGGCAGCGCTTGCTCAATCGATTGACTTGCTTGCGAAGGGCGGACGTCTTTGCGTCATTAGTTTTCACTCGCTCGAGGACCGAATGGTCAAGCGGTTCATCCGTGATGCGTCTCGAGAAACCGAACAGTATCGCGGCATGCCCAACGTTCCCGAAGAGTTTCAACCGAAGCTCAAGCCGATTGGCAGAGGAATCGTAGCGACAGCTGATGAAATTGCGGCAAATGTGCGAGCGCGCAGCGCACGTCTTCGAACTGCGGAGCGCAGGTGATGCAGGTAGCGCAGACACGCCAGCCGTTCATGCTTGTGCTCGCATTCGCAGTGGTCTGCGTAACCAGTGCGTTGGCTTTGGTCTACACCAAGCACGAGTCGCGCAAGCTGTTCGTAGAGCTTGAAGCGCTCACGCAGGAACGCGATGAACTGAACATTGAGTGGAGCCAGTTGCAAATCGAGCAAAGCACCTGGGCCACGCACGCACGCATCGAGCAAGTTGCGACTGACAACTTGTCCCTGGTGCGACCCGATGCAACGGAAATAGTCGTAATCGAACGTCCATGACACGCGGTGCCGAGACAAAACGACAAACTGCCAGACGATTTGCCGGCAGAGTAACGGTGGTAGGGTTCTTCTTTGCGCTTATCGCATCGTCTCTGCTTGCGCGTGCAGTCCACCTGCAGGTCCTTAACAAGGACTTCCTGAATCAACAGGCCGACACACGGCATCTTCGCACCGAGAAGATCTCAGCGCATCGCGGGACCATCACAGATCGCAACGGCGAACCGCTGGCGATGAGCACGCCGGTTGACAGTATCTGGGCGAATCCGAAGGAACTGGCGCCGGCTGTCGACAGTGTGCCAAAACTCGCTCGTATACTGGGTATCGAGCCACAGCAGTTGATGCGCCGCATAACTCGCAGTATGGACAAGGAGTTCCTGTACCTGAAACGTCACGTCAGCCCGGAACAGGCGCAGGAAGTGCTGGCGATCAATCTCCCTGGCGTGAACGTGCAGCGTGAGTACCGTCGTTACTATCCGGCAGGCGAAGTTGCAGGTCACCTCGTCGGCTTCACGGATATTGATGATGAAGGCCAGGAAGGCCTGGAACTCGCATTTAATCACTGGCTTGCAGGTGAGTCAGGCGCGAAGCGCGTCCTGAAAGACCGCCTCGGACGCTCAGTCGAGAATGTCGAGAGCATTCGACCGCCGCATCATGGCAAAGACCTTCGCACAAGCATTGATCTGAGGATCCAATACCTGGCCTATCGGACGCTCAAGGCGGCCATCCAGTCCTACAGCGCAGAGTCAGGGTCGGTCGTCATGCTCGACATTCATACTGGCGAAGTTCTCGCGATCGTTAATCAGCCGACATACAACCCGAATGACCGTTCGCAGTACTCGGCTGAGCGCTATCGCAATCGGGCGATCACCGATATTTTTGAGCCGGGTTCGAGCGTTAAACCACTCATCGTCGCGGCGGCACTCGAAAGCGGTCAATACCACCCGAGCAGTATCGTTGATACGGCACCTGGCTTTGTAGTCGTCGGTCCGAAGAGGATCGAGGACAGCCGTAACCTGGGTCGCATCAGTCTGACAACAGTACTCGCGCGTTCGAGTAATGTCGGCGTAACGAAACTCGCAATGTCTCTGGAGCCGGACCAGCTGTGGAGTACGATGACCCAGTTCGGTTTCGGATCACTGACCTCCAGTGGTTTCCCGGGCGAATCCGCGGGGCTGCTGACACACTACGATCACTGGCGACCAATCAGCCAGGCAACACTTGCTTATGGCTACGGTGTGTCGGTTACGCCGCTGCAATTGGCGCAAGCGTACTCGGTACTCGGCAGTGACGGTTTCCTGAAACCCGTTTCGCTGGTTGCGCTGGACTCACCGAGCGCAGGCGATCGCGTCTTGTCAACGGAGTCGGCAGCCGCAGTGCGCCGCATGCTCGAAGAAGTCGTGCGACCGGGCGGCACCGGCACAAAAGCTGCCGTAACCGGTTATCGTATTGCCGGAAAGACGGGCACCGCCTGGAAGTTCTCCGCGGGCGGGTATTCCGAGGATAAGTACATCTCAATTTTTGCGGGACTGGCACCCGCCAGCGACCCGCGCCTGGCTGCGGTCGTCGTCATCGATGAACCGAACGGTAAACTGTACTACGGCAGTGATGTCGCCGCGCCCGTATTTGCGGACATCATGTCCGAATCGTTGCGGCTGCTCGCGGTCCCACCAGATGCACTGCCCGCCAGTGATCCAGGCAGCATCGTGCAGGCAATGAGTCGATGAGCATGCCTGCGGAACATCTGACAACAACAAGCAACCTGAACGACTTGCTGCAGGGCTTTGCGGACGCCCCAGCGCTCGAAATACTTGGCCTCTCGAGCGATAGCCGCTCTCTCAGGTCGGGAGATCTGTTCCTGGCTTGCGCGGGTCACAGCAGTCACGGGCTCGACTATATTGTCGACGCGGTGGAGGCCGGCGTTGCCGCTATCGCCTGGGACTCATCGACGGCGGATGCCCCGGCTAGTGACGTCGGGGTTCCGATGATCGCGGTTGCCGGACTCGCGCAACGGGTTGGCGAAATCGCGAATCGTTTTTTTGCGCGCCCCTCCGAAACGATCAAGGTCACTGGTGTTACAGGAACCAATGGGAAGACAACTGTTGCCTGGCTGATCGCGCAGTGTTTCACGCGCCTGGATCAACGCTGTGCCTACGTTGGCACATTGGGCTCCGGTATTGGCGAGATCGAGGTCGGTGACGGTTTGACGACACCGGGCGCGATCGAGCTTCATAGTCACCTTGCAGATTTTAGAAATGCTGCTGGGATGCGTGCGGCCGTCGAAGTCTCGTCGCACGCGCTGGCGCAGAACCGTGTTGACGGTGTCGCATTCGAGACAGTGCTCTTCACGAACTTGAGTCGCGATCATCTCGATTATCACGGTGACATGCAGACCTATGCTGCGACAAAAGCACGTCTGTTCCTAGAGTGTAAAGCCAGGAGTCGAATCATCAATATCGATTCTGACTTCGGTGCCGATCTCGCTGGTCGCTGCGGCCAGGATGTCGTTACGGTCTCGACAAATTTTAATCGGGTGGCGAATGGCAGGCCGCATGTATTTGTTCGATCTGTCGTCGCACGAGACAGCGGCTCAAAAGTTCGAGTGAGCAGTTCCTGGGGAGATTGCGAGTTTACGTTGCCGCTGCCGGGTGACTTCAACGTTGCCAATGCCGTTATCGTCCTTGCATTGTTGCTCGAGCAGGGCATACCGCTGGACAAAGCGTGCGACGTTATTGCAACTGTCAGCGCACCGCCTGGTCGCATGCAGCAAGTCACTGCCGCGACGGGACTTCCGTCTGTTTATGTCGACTATGCCCATACGCCGGAGGCACTCAATGTCGCGTTGCGTGCCCTTGATGCGCATTGCAAAGGCAAGCTCTGGTGCGTGTTTGGCTGCGGCGGTGATCGCGATCCGGGCAAGCGGCCGCAGATGGGAAAAATTGCCGAGCGGCGCGCCGACTATATTGTCGTAACCAATGACAATCCGCGAAGCGAGGACCCTTGCAGCATCATTGCGGCGATCGCCGAAGGTCTCGCAAGGCCTGATCGGGCGACGATCATTGAGGATCGCGCAGCGGCAATCGCCTGGGCTATCGGACAAGCGGCGGCAGATGACATTGTGCTGATCGCTGGCAAGGGTCATGAAAACTATCAACTGCTCGATGGCGAGCGAGTTGACTTTTCCGATTACGGCGCAGCACTGGCCAATCTGGCCGCACTGGCGGAGGCGAGCGCATGAACGCAACGCTTTCGTTCGCGGCATACTCGATGCAAGGAACACTGCACGGTGACGACACGACGTTCGGTGGCGTCAGCACCGACTCGCGCACGATTCAAGAAGGTGAGTTATTCGTTGCGCTATCCGGACCTAATTTCGACGGCAGGAAATTCGTCAGCCAGGCACATGTAAAGGGTGCCGCTGCTGCGGTTGTCAATTCGCCCGTTACGGACGATATCGCCCAGATCGAGGTTGATGATACAAGGCTTGCGCTCGGGCAACTCGGCTCAGCATGGTGTGCGCAACACTCTGTGACCGTAATCGGAATTACCGGCAGCAACGGTAAGACTACTCTCAAAGATTTGACGGCTGCGTGCCTGTCGACTGTGGCACCGACTCTTGCAACACAGGGCAATCTCAACAACGACATCGGCATGCCACTGATGATGTCTCGCATCGACGAATCACATAAATTCGCGGTACTTGAAATGGGAGCGAACCACGCGGGCGAAATTGCGTACCTGACCTCGCTCGCCAAGCCCGACGTAGTCGTTATCACAAATGCGTCAGCTGCTCATCTCGAGGGATTCGAATCAATCGAGGGTGTCGCGCACGCCAAGGCAGAAATACTGCTCGGGGAACCAGGACATGAAATCGCGGTTCTGAATTCAGATGACGAGTTCTATTCGTATTGGATGTCACTCGTCGAGAACAGCGACGTGCTGAGCTTTGGCCTCAATGAAGATGCTGACATCAGGGCTGATCAAGTTGAGACGGCCAAAGGCCAAACGCACTTTACGCTGCACTTGCTTGATGCAAAGATTGACATCACGTTACCACTTGCTGGTGCGCACAATGTGCGTAATGCGTGCGCCGCTGCTGCCATAGCCACCGCGCTGGATGTTCCATCAGAGAACATCAAAGAAGCTTTCGAGAAAGTCCAACCGATTGCGGGGCGCTTACACCCTCTAAAGGGTCAATGCGGCGCGACGCTGTACGACGATAGTTATAACGCCAATCCGCTTTCTGCGATTGCAGCGGCCGAATTTCTTGCTTCCTTAGCAGGTGAAAACTGGTTCGTGCTCGGGGACATGTTCGAGCTTGGAGAAGATGCTGCCCAATTGCACAACGACGTTGGCAAAGCGATCCGGAGTAGCGGGGTTGATCGACTGTTTGCATTTGGAGAGTTAAGTCGCAACGCGGTGGACGCGTTTGGTGAAGGAGCGTCGGCATACGACGTGCTGGATGCATTGATTGACGATGTGTCGAACGCTTTGACCAGCAACGTCAATGTGCTGGTCAAAGGCTCGCGGTCGATGCGCATGGAGCGCGTCGTCGATGCGTTGCGTGCGCATCCTTTGAGAAGAGAGGTCTGATCATGCTGCTCTATCTCACCAGTTATCTGGCGCAATTCGAATCCGGCTTTAACGTTTTCAGTTACCTGACGATGCGCGCAATTCTCGGTGCGCTGACAGCGCTGATACTGTCCTTCGTCATCGGCCCTCGAATGATTGCGAAGCTCAGTGTCAATCAGGTTGGCCAGCCGGTTCGTGAAGAAGGGCCCGACACGCATTTAATCAAGGCGGGCACGCCGACGATGGGTGGTGCGTTAATCCTGACAGCGATCGCGATAAGCACGGTCTTATGGGCCGATCTCGAAAACACGTATGTCTGGGTTGTTCTATTCGTGACGCTGTCATTCGGTGTCATCGGCTATGTCGACGACTACAAGAAACTCGTGTTGCAGGATCCGGCTGGAATCTCTACGAAACAGAAACTGTTCTGGCAGTCGGCCGCCGCAATTGTTGCTGCGATTGCCCTGTATTACAGCGCCGAAGCGAACGGTACGCTCGACACGGCGACAGCATTGTTGATTCCTTATTTTAAGGATTTGACGATTCCGCTCGGCATGTTCCAGATCGTCATCACCTACTTTTTTATCGTCGGCTTCAGTAACGCGGTCAATCTGACTGACGGACTTGATGGCCTCGCAATCATGCCAACAGTGCTTGTCGGCGGAGCGCTAGGTGTTTTCGCTTATGTAACCGGCAACACAAATTTTTCGGACTACCTTGGCATTCCATACGTGGCGGGCACGGGCGAAATCCTCGTATTCTGCTCGGCGCTCGCCGGTGCCGGACTTGGTTTTCTGTGGTTCAACACGTATCCGGCACAAGTTTTCATGGGTGATATCGGCGCGTTGTCGCTTGGCGCCTCACTCGGTGTTGTCGCCGTTGTGGTACGGCAGGAAATCGTACTCGCGATCATGGGTGGCGTTTTCGTCATCGAAACCCTGTCGGTCATCATTCAGGTCGCGTCATTCAAGCTAACCGGCAAGCGTGTTTTTCGCATGGCGCCGCTACATCATCACTTCGAACTCAAAGGCTGGGCAGAGCCCAAGGTCATTGTTCGATTCTGGATAATTACGGTCATTCTCGTGCTGATCGGTCTTGCGAGTTTGAAAATACGATGAATGCCGCCAGCAAAACTGAGTCAGCAGGCAAGGATCTCGTGCTTGGTTTGGGTGCAACCGGTTTGTCGATCGCGCGCTATCTGAAGCGCAACGACATGAAAGCGAAATTTCTCGATAGCCGCGACGTACCGCCGGGGCTGGACGAATTGAAGGATGTATGGCCGGGCGCTGACATTGCTTTGGGCGAGATGAAATTGCCGAGAAACATCGATCGGATAATCGTCTCACCCGGTATTGCGGACAGTCACGACGTGCTGAAAAAGGCACGCGAGAAAAAGCTCGAAGTCGTATCCGATATCGAGATTTTCGCGCGTGAGGCGAAGGCGCCGTTTGTCGCGGTAACCGGATCGAATGGCAAGAGCACGGTGACGACCTTGCTCTACCACATGTGTCGGGCTGCCGGTCGTACGGTGCTGGCCGGCGGCAATCTCGGAGAACCCGCTCTGGATCTGCTCGACGATGACAAGCCCGACATCTACCTGCTCGAGTTATCGAGTTTTCAGCTGCAACGTACCGATACATTACCGGCCGAAGTTGCGGTACTTCTGAATGTCTCGCCAGACCATCTCGATTGGCATACCGACGAAGACGAGTACCGGCGGTCGAAATATCGGGTCTATCGTGAAGCTCGTAATGCGGTCGTCAATCGTGCCGATGACGAGGCTAAGGAGCGGGCAAAAGGCATAGAAAACGTCATCACCTTCGGACTCGATGAGCCTGCAGAAGACCAATACGGAATTCGGCGCATGGAGGACGAGATCTACCTCGCTCGTGGCAAGTCATTGCTGATCGCAACCACGGATGTGGCTCTGGTCGGGCTGCATAATCAGGCTAATGCCCTGGCGGCGCTGGCCGCCGGCGAGCTGCTGGGTCTTGAAATGCCAGCCATGCTGCAGGTAGTCAGTGAATTCCCGGGTCTGCCACATCGCATGCAATTCGTTGCCCGCAGGGCCGCTGTTGATTACATCAATGATTCCAAGGCAACCAATGTCGCGGCGGCCGTCGCGTCGATTGAATCAGTCAACGGTAGCGTGATTCTCGTTGCCGGCGGCGAGGGCAAGGGTGACGATTTCAGTGAACTCGCAGCGGCGCTCGAGGGTAAGTTGCGTGCAGCCGTGTTGGTCGGCAAAGACGCAGAGGCTATCGCAAACGCGCTCGATACCGTCATGCCGGTCTACTTTGCGCAGGATATGGACGACGCAGTTTGCCAGGCCGCAGCTTACGCAGAGTCCGATGACACGGTATTGCTCGCGCCGGCCTGTGCGAGTTTTGATCAGTACGAAAACTACGGCGCTCGTGGCGACGCGTTCCGCGACGCGGTGGAGGCGCTCTCCAGATGACGACAAGAAGCGCAATGATGCCGTTCCCGGCACGCCTTCGGACCGAACTCAAACTCGATCCTGTGTTATTGACCTTGGTCATGACGCTCTTGCTTGGCGGTTTCGTCATCCTGACATCGGCGTCAATAACGATTTCCGACAACGCGACCGGAAATCCATTTTTTTACCTCGAACGTCAACTGCTTGCAGCAGCAATCGGAACGGCAGCCGGGTTGTTCTGCCTTTTCGTGCCGATGCGAGTGTGGCAGAGCCTCGGGCCGTTGATGCTGCTTCTCGGTCTCGCTCTTTTGTGCGTCGTGCTTGTTCCTGGCATCGGCTATGAAGTTAACGGTAGCAAGCGCTGGGTACGTTTCGGAATCATGAACATGCAGGTCTCGGAGCCAGCGCGACTGTGCATGCTCGTGTATCTGGCAGGCTACGTGGTTCGCCAACAGAAAGCGCTCCGCGAGCAATTCGTCGGATTTCTGCGGCCCATGCTGGTCTTGATCCTGGGGTGTGCACTGTTGCTCGCCGAGCCTGATTTTGGCGCGGCGATAGTCTTGCTCGCGACTGCGCTCGTTATGTTGTTCGTTGCCGGTGCGCGCATTCGCGACTTCTTGCTGTTCTTCGCGGCTGCGATCACCGCGATGGTTGCGCTGGCGGTCACATCACCGTACAGGGTGAAACGCCTGACCGGCTTTCTCGATCCGTGGGCTGACCCATTCGACTCCGGCTTTCAGTTGACTCAGTCGCTGATCGCCATTGGCCGTGGTGAGTGGATTGGTGTCGGCCTCGGAGAGGGCGTACAAAAACTGTTCTACCTACCCGAAGCGCACACGGACTTTGTGTTCGCTGTGTTTGCTGAAGAATTCGGCCTCTTGGGTTCGTTCGTGCTTATCGCGTTGTTCCTGGCACTTCTCTGGCGCGTTTTCAAACTGGCGATGCGTGCGGCGGACTCCGAGAGGTTTTTCGAGGCCTATCTTGCGATAGGTCTCGGCACCTGGCTTGGATTACAGGCGTTCATCAACGTCGGCGTCAACATGGGGTTGTTGCCAACCAAAGGGCTGACCTTGCCTTTGATTAGTTATGGCCGCAGCAGTCTGATCACTGCGATGACCGCGATTGGCTTGCTACTGCGAATCCACCATGAGCTCGTGGTCGACGCAAGACCGGTCAATCGTAAGCGGAGGCGTAAGAGATGAGCGGCCGGCCGATGAATCGACCAATTCTTGTTATGGCGGGGGGCACAGGAGGTCACGTGTACCCGGCGCTTGCAGTTGCTCGGTCACTCGAAGCGCATGCGCAGGACATCGTGTGGCTGGGCACACATCGCGGCCTCGAATCGAAAATCGTGCCTGCAGCCGGTATCGATATCGAGTGGATCAGCGTTAAGGGACTACGCCGTAAAGGGATCGCCGCGCTGTTCATTGCACCCTTTCAATTGGCATGGGCGCTGTTGCAGTCGCTCGCTGTCATTTTGCGACGCCGACCCGCTGCCGTACTCGGCATGGGTGGCTTCGTATCCGGGCCAGGCGGACTTGCCGCCTGGCTGACCCGTCGGCCGCTCGTGATTCACGAGCAGAATGCGGCCGCCGGCCTTACAAACCGTCTTCTGGCGCGTCTTGCCCGGGTTGTGCTGCAAGCCTTCCCGGGCAGTTTTAATTCCCGTGTCAACGCTGAAACCGTTGGTAACCCGGTTCGCGAGGACATAGCAGCGGTGCCGCCCCCATCTGAACGTTACATCGATCACAAGGGTCCGCTACGTCTTCTCGTCCTGGGCGGCAGTCAAGGTGCACTGGTGCTTAACATGACAGTACCCGAGGCCCTGTCGAAGCTGCCTGAACAAGATCGCCCCGTGGTTCGCCATCAATGCGGTAGCCGGACGATTGATAGCGCACGCGACGCCTACGAAAAACACAATGTCGAAGTTGACCTGGTCGCGTATATCGACGACATGGCCTCGAGTTACGCCTGGGCCGACCTCGTCGTCTGTCGAGCCGGTGCGCTAACTGTCGCCGAACTCTGCGCTGTCGGCTTGCCCGCGCTGTTCGTGCCATACCCTGCGGCAGTCGATGATCATCAAACCGCCAATGCCCGACCCATGGCAGATTCAGGCGCCGCCGTAATAATCGACGAAAGCATGCTGAGCGCTGACGTACTGGTGGGGCAATTGCGCGATTGGCTGTCGACCCGGCAGGAACTGCAAGCCAAAGCTGAGGCAGCTCATGAACTGGACAAGCCGAGCGCGCTGATGCGAATCACCGAGCTGTGCCTCGAACAAGTGGAGGCGCGACATGACCATGCGTAGCAGGGCGTATCTCCTCGAAATCTCTGGGGGACAAGCATGATCAGTCGAATGCGGCGAATTCACTGCGTGCACTTCGTTGGAATCGGTGGCTCCGGCATGTCCGGTATCGCAGAGGTCATGCTGAGCCTCGGCTACAAGGTGCAGGGCTCGGATCTGAAACCCAACAAACAAACACGGCGTCTTGAGAGCCAGGGCGCCACCGTATTCATCGGCCACGCTGCCGACAACATTGAAAACGCCGATGCTGTTGTAGTTTCCAGCGCGGTCGATGAAACCAATCCTGAAGTGGCTGCAGCACGTGAGCGCCTGATGCCGGTCGTGCAACGCGCAGAAATGCTGGCCGAGCTAATGCGATTCCGCTATTCAATCGCCGTCGCCGGAACGCATGGCAAGACCACGACAACAAGTCTGGTCGCGAGCGTACTGGCCGAAGGCGGTCTTGACCCGACCTTTGTCATTGGCGGCCGACTCAAGAGTGCAGACGCGAACGCGCGGCTTGGTCAGGGTGACTACCTGGTGGCCGAAGCTGACGAAAGCGACGCATCGTTCGTTCATCTGAATCCGATGCTCGCGGTCGTCACGAATATCGATGCTGATCACATGTCGACTTACGACGGTGATATGGAGAAATTGCGTTCGGGCTTTGTAGAATTTCTACACAACCTGCCTTTTTACGGTCTGGCCGTTGTCTGTATCGATGACCCGGGTGTCAATGACGTGCTGGGCAGCATTGGTAGATCGGTTGTGACCTATGGCATTCACGAAGAGGCCGACGTACGCGCCGAGAACATCGAATTCTTGCATGGGTCGACGAATTTTGACGTCGTGCGTTCCGGTGAACGCGATGAGCTGCATGTGGCCCTGCAGTTGCCAGGCATGCACAACGTCCGAAATGCACTTGCCGCTATCGCGGTTGCCGACGAATTGCAGATCGGTGATGACGCGGTCGTTTGTGCTCTCGAAGGATTCGAAGGTATCGATCGTCGTTTCCAATGCCTTGGTGACATCGAAACAGCGGTGGGCAAGATCATGCTCGTCGACGACTACGGACATCATCCAACCGAAATTGCCGCGACCCTGTCGGCTGCACGAACAGGTTGGCCGGATCGCCGTGTAGTGCTTGTGTTTCAGCCGCACCGTTATACACGGACCCGCGATCTGATGGATGATTTCGCCGCAGTACTATCGGATGCCGATGTGGCTATTGTTCTCGATGTCTACGCTGCCGGCGAAAACCCTATCGCCGGTGCTGATGGTCGCGCAATTGCCAGGGCCGTCCGTACCCGCGGCGCGGTGGAGCCCCTGTTCGTCGAAGCGCTCGATGACTTGCAACCAGTCCTTGAGCGCGTCATTGAGGAGGGTGATCTGGTACTGACGATGGGAGCAGGCGATATCGGCGCTTATGCAGCTGGTTTGCCAGATCTCCTGTCCACGAAGCCGACACTCAAGGTGCACTCATGATGGCCGCGGAGAAAGCCAATGCGCGCGGGGAAATCCGGCTGAATGAGCCCATGAGCAACCACACATCGTGGCGCGTCGGCGGTCCGGCCGAGACTTTCTTTGTGCCATCCAGCCTTGAAGCCCTGTCAGAGTTTCTACACGAACTGCACGCTTCCGTACCGGTGTTCTGGTTTGGCGTTGGTAGCAATCTGCTGGTTCGCGACGGCGGTATAAAGGGCGTTGTCATTTCTGCATCGCGCGTCCTCAAGGATCTCGAGCGCGTCGAACACTACACCGTCCGTGCTGGCAGCGGTTTGCCGTGCACACAGCTCGCACGACAATGCATACGCTGGGGCATCGGGCCTTGCGAGTTCTTCGCTGGAATTCCAGGCACCGTTGGCGGCGCGCTCGCGATGAACGCCGGCGCCCATGGTGGGGAAACCTGGGAGCGCGTTGCATCGGTGCGCACGATCGACCGTTCAGGGGTCATAAATCAACGCGCGCCAAACGAGTACTCGGTCGGCTACCGCAGATTGACCGGGCCAACCGGCGAATGGTTTATCGAAGGGACATTTCGCTTCGATCCGGAAGTGACGCCAAGCATGGAAACGCTGAACGACATGCTCGAGCGACGCAAGGCAACACAGCCACTTGGACTGCCAAGTTGCGGGTCCGTGTTTCGCAATCCGCCGGACGATCACGCAGCCCGGCTCATCGAGGCGGCCGGACTGAAGGGCTTTTCGATCGGTGGTGCAGAAGTCTCTGAGAAACATGCCAACTTCATCATTAACAAAGACAACGCGTCAGCGACGGACGTCGAGGAATTGATCGAGCACGTGCGTCAAGCTGTTGTTGAAGAGCACGGAGTCCAACTGATACATGAAGTACGCATCGTCGGTGAGGGGGCGAAATGAGCCGCATTGCGACCTTGCGTGAGGAACGGTTTGTTGTCGGTGATGCGCGTGATTTTGGTCGTGTTGCGGTCATGCTCGGCGGTATGTCCGCTGAGCGCGAGGTGTCGCTGGATACCGGCTCAGCCGTGCTAAAGGCGTTGTTGTCCCGCGGCATCGATGCGCACCCTTGGGACCCTGCGCAGAAAAGCCTTGTCGAACTCGCGTCTGCTGCCTTTGATCGCGTATGGATAGCCTTGCACGGCACTGGTGGTGAGGACGGATCATTGCAAGGTGCATTGCAATGGATCGACATGCCCTATACAGGCAGTGGTGTCATGGCGTCCGCGTTGGCGATGGATAAAGTCCGCAGCAAACACCTGTTCGAGTACGCCGGCATTCCGACGCCGGAATACGCCGTAATTCGTCACCAGGCAGATGCTGTACTCGCTGCAGAATCTCTCGACTATCCAATAGTGCTAAAACCGTCAGGGCAGGGTTCAAGCGTGGGCATGTCCAAGGTCTTCGAGCGAGATGAGCTTCCAGCCGCTGTCGATCTCGCACTCAGTTATGGAGGTGTTGCGATCGCCGAGCGTTGCATCGTCGGAGACGAATTCACGGTCGGCGTACTGCAGGGGGAGGCGCTGCCGAGTATTCGGATCGAGACACCGCGTGCTTTCTATGATTACCGCGCGAAGTATGAGTCCGATCGCACTGAGTATCACTGCCCGGGGACAACGGACGCTGAGACAGAAGCGCTATACGCCAAGCTGGCAATTGCGGCATTTAATGAAGTGGATTGTTCGGGTTGGGGGCGGGTCGATTTCATGACGGGCGACGATGGTCAGCCGCAAGTGCTCGAGGTCAACACAATTCCGGGCATGACAAGTCACAGCCTTGTGCCCATGGCGGCAAGAAAAGCAGGCATTGATTTTGAAGAGCTCTGTTGGCGCATTCTGGAAACAAGCGTTAGCGAGGGCTTTCGATCCAACGAGGTTGAGGTAGCAGCAAATGACGCGTAAGCAGGCACAACGAAGACGGAAAAAAACCGCACCGCGGTTCCGGATGCCCACAATTCGTGCGGCGCACATCGTTGCACCAATCGTCGCCGTGGGCGCTGTCATTGCCACTTACCTCATCAGCGCAAATATGCTCGATCGCCCGATCCGATCCATTGAGATCAATGGGCCGTTTCAACGCGTCACTGCGTTACAGATTGAAGAGGCAATTAGCGATGAACTCGAGGACGGATTCGTTAGTGCGGACCTCGCTGGCATGCAGCATCAAATTGTTGAGTTGCCCTGGATCGATCAGGCCGTGGTAGCCAGACGCTGGCCAAGCCGGCTTCGCATAACGGTCACCGAGCAGGTGCCTGCAGCCATTTGGGGTGAGCGAGGGTTACTAAACACACGTGGTGAGCTATTCGTCACCGAGGCCAGGCACATCCCAGCGGAGTTGCCGCGTCTCAGCGGTCCCGAGAATCGTTCAGCTGATGTCGCGAAACGCTATCTGGATATTCGTGATCGGCTGATCCCGGTCGGGCTGGACTTGCGTCGCGTGCAGCTCGATCCGCGCGGTGCCTGGGACATGACTTTGCACAACGGTGTAGAAGTGCGGCTCGGACGCCGCGACGTCGATGAACGCACTGAACTGTTCCTCGATACCGTCGCGGACATCATCGCCGGGCGTGCGGCCGAGATCGAATACGTTGACATGCGTTACAGCAATGGATTCACGATTGGCTGGAACAACGGATCGCGTACGCCGGTCGATGATCCAGACGAAGATATTGCCGAATTGCTCGCGTTACGGGGTGATGGCTGAATGCTGGAAGCCCATTCAAACGCGGCCTATGGGAGTTCATGAGATGAGTTCCAAGCGTGCCGATAAGAACCTGATCGTTGGACTCGACGTTGGAACATCCAAGGTTGTCGCGATCGTCGGTGAGATCAACGAAGACGGCATGATTGAAGTCGTCGGTATCGGCTCGCATCCGTCTCGTGGCCTGAAGAAGGGTGTTGTTGTCAACATCGAGTCGACAGTGCACTCCATTCAACGTGCCGTTGAAGAAGCTGAGTTGATGGCGGGTTGTGACATTCACTCTGTGTATACGGGTATTGCTGGCAGTCACGTTCGCAGTCTCAATTCGCACGGTATCGTTGCGATTCGCGATAAGGAAGTGAGCGCGGGCGACGTCGATCGTGTGATCGATGCGGCACGAGCGGTCGCGATTCCCGCGGACCAGAAGATTCTGCATATTCTGCCGCAGGAATTTTTGATCGATAACCAGGAAGGAATTCGTGAGCCGGTCGGCATGTCGGGCGTACGCCTTGAGGCGAAGGTGCACATGGTGACAGGTGCTGAGAGCGCGGCACAGAACATCGTCAAGTGCGTGCAGCGCTGCGGTCTGGAAGTCGATGACATGGTTCTCGAGCAACTCGCATCGAGCTACTCGGTATTGACTGACGACGAGAAGGAGCTCGGCTCCTGCATTGCCGATATTGGCGGCGGCACAACCGACCTCGCGGTATTTCTGGGTGGCGCGATTCAGCATACCGCTGTTATCCCCATCGCTGGAGATCAGGTTACTAACGACATTGCCGTATCGATGCGCACGCCGACGCAGTATGCAGAAGAGATCAAGATCAAATACGCCTGCGCACTGTCGCAGCTCGCGAACCCGGACGAGACGATCGAGGTTCCGAGTGTCGGTGAGCGGCCACCGCGGAGACTCGCACGGCAAACACTTGCCGAGATCGTCGAGCCTCGTTTTGAAGAACTTTTCGGCCTGATCCGCGATGAGTTACGACGCTCGGGTTTTGAAGAACTGATCGCAGCAGGTGTCGTTATCACAGGCGGAAGCGCCAAGATGGAGGGCGCTGTGGAGCTTGCCGAAGAGGTATTTCACATGCCCGTGCGCGTTGGCTCACCGCAATACGTCGAGGGTCTTATGGATGTCGTACGCAATCCAATACATGCAACTGGGGTGGGCCTGCTTCTTTACGGATACGAAAGCCTTACACGTCGCAGTAAACGAGCTACACCGATCAGCCACAACCTGAATGATGTGTGGGATCGAATGAAAGCCTGGTTTGGCGGGCAGTTTTAGGAGTTTTTGCAATTTGTCGCAAGGGGTCAGGAACAAGACGGTCAATTGAAACCCTTGTGGCGTGATGCAGGGAATTGAAAACGGGGAACAATGTTCGCCCATTAAGAGGTCTAAAAGCGGAGGAAATATTAATGTTTGAACTAATGGATGCGCATAGCCAGAGCGCGGTCATCAAAGTCATCGGTGTCGGTGGCGGTGGCGGCAATGCCGTTGCTCACATGGTTGATACCGGAATTGATGGTGTTGACTTCATTTGCGCCAATACCGATGCGCAGGCGTTGAAAAGCGCTCGCGTACGGACGGCGCTACAAATCGGCTGCAATATTACGAAAGGGCTTGGTGCGGGGGCCGACCCCGATATTGGCCGTCAGGCAGCAATGGAGGATCGTGACCGGATTCATGAGGTCATTGCAGGCGCCGACATGCTGTTCATAACAGCAGGAATGGGCGGTGGTACTGGCACTGGATCTACGCCAGTTGTTGCTCAGGTCGCGAAAGAGTTGGGAATTCTCACCGTAGCTGTCGTTACCAAACCGTTCCATATGGAAGGTAGCAAACGGATGGCGATTGCAGAACATGGCATTGCTGAACTCGGCAAACAGGTTGATTCGCTAATCACGATTCCGAATGAGAAGTTGCTGACAGTGCTTGGTTGTGAAACGACGCTCCTTGACGCATTCAGCTCGGCGAATCAGGTACTGCAGGGTGCAGTTCAGGGTATCGCGGAACTAATCACGCGGCCTGGTCTGATCAACGTCGATTTCGCCGATGTCAAAACTGTCATGGCGGAAATGGGCATGGCAATGATGGGATCGGGAGTGTCATCAGGCGAAGGTCGTGCGCGCGAGGCGGCAGAGGCGGCCATTTCCAGTCCGCTGCTGGAAGACATCAATCTCGCCGGCGCGAATGGCATCCTTGCCAACGTCACGGCGGGCATGGATCTGTCGATTGGCGAGTTCCAGGAGGTCGGTAATACGATCAAGGAATTCGCGTCGGATGATGCGACAGTCGTTGTTGGCACCGTGATTGACCCGGACATGACGGACCAAATTCGCGTAACCGTCGTTGCAACAGGTCTCGGGCACGGCGCTGCAAACGCGGAGTCACCGATGCGCATCGTGCGCCGTCCGGCCGCGGCTGCAGAACCGAATTACCACGGTCTCGACAAGCCAACAGTGCAAAGACAGCGCGCGGTTGGTGATGGACTGGAAGACGCCGGGTTGCAAGAGGAATTGCTGGATATCCCGGCTTTCCTGCGACGCCAGGCTGACTGACGACAAGAACGCCGTCAGACGAAGACCTCCGCTTGCCGGCCCGGGTTTACCCGGGCCGGTCATTTCCTACCTGCCGACGCAGGCATTTCTTACAACACTCGATTCAGCCTCGCTAAGAGATTGAATTCTTGAAGTTTTTCAATCATGTGCTAATCTTGCGCCCGGAATCCGCGGATACATAGTCTGGTCCATGCTACGACAACGAACACTCAAGACAACCATTCGGGCAACCGGAGTCGGGCTACATACCGGCGAAAAAGTCTATATGACGCTTCGCCCGGCCGCGGAAAACTCAGGAATTACATTTCGACGTGTGGATCTCGACCAACCGGCGGACATCAAGGCAGATGTGCGTCTGGTCGGTGAGACTATGCTTGGTACGACACTCATACAGGATGGCGTCAAGGTAGCAACCGTCGAGCATCTGATGTCAGCATTGGCCGGTCTCGGTATCGACAACGTTGTCGTCGACCTGTCGGCGCCTGAAGTGCCAATCATGGATGGCAGTGCGGGCCCGTTTATTTTCCTGTTGCAGTCTGCCGGCATCGAAGAGCAACAGGTGGCGAAAAAGTTCATACGCATCAAACGTAAGGTGCGTGTAGAGGACGGTGACAAGTGGGCTGAACTCGTACCGTTCAATGGATTCAAAGTGAACTTCGAGGTGTTCTTCAATCATCCGGTTTTCAACAAACTGAAGCAGGAAGCGACTATCGACTTTTCGTCGACGTCTTTCCTCAAGGAAATCAGCCGGGCACGAACGTTTTGTTTCCTGCGCGACGTCGAGGCGCTACGGGAACGTAACTTGACGCTCGGTGGCAGCATGGATAATGCGATCGTCCTTGATGATTATCGAATCCTCAATGAAGATGGTCTGCGTTACGCAAACGAATTCGTTATTCACAAGATTCTCGATGCGATTGGTGATATCTATCTTCTCGGTCATTGTGTGATTGGCGAGTTTCGCGCTTATAAATCGGGTCACGATCTCAATAACAAGTTGCTGCGGTCGCTGCTCGAAGAACAGTCCGCATGGGACGAAGTGACCTTCGAAGACTCACAACAAGCACCGATATCCTACGCAACACCCTCTTACGCCTGATCGGGCTAGCTGCCGCGACTGACGCGGACTTTGCAGGACGTAACCTCTGCACCGGCATCACGAGCAGCCGCCATCAGGCAGGCAGCGTCGAAACGCAATTTGGCAGCCCAGGCCGGCGAGCTGGCCAATATGACGAGTTCGCCATTTTCGCGAATATTGGCGGCGCTGATGCTGCCTTGCGAATCTCCGGATAATGACTGTTGCAGTATCTGAACCAGTTCGCCCATATCCTGCGCGTGGCGGATAATGTCGCCTAAGTCCCCGCCATCATTAGGATTTAGCAAATTTTCGAGGCGTTTAAAAGGCATGAAAGTGTGATGTAGTTAGCGATTCTGGCCGAATTCGGTGGACTCAAGTCACCGTTCGGAAAGCCCTATCTTGTAATAAAAACCGACATTATGCATATTGTCGCTTCCGACAACGGCAAACTCGTTGAAAAGCGGGGTCGCAAAACCACCGGTCTAAGGGACTTGGTCCTAGGGCAGCGGGGCTACCGAAGTGAAAGTTGAACGCAGGTATACAACAAAAAGTAGCTGCCAGACATGGCCATATGCCTGCTGTTCGGTGCAGAGAGAAATGAATAACAACAAGTCAAGTCAAGCGTACCCAGAGCGTACTCGATGAACGTCGTCATCTTCGGCAAGGGCTTCGGAAAGCCCAGGCAACTGAACCTGTCAGGCCCTTCGGTCTGGATGAGTGCTGTCATTTGTGCCGGGGTTCTGTCTGCCTTTGGATTTGCCGGTGGCTACTGGTACTCAGCCGTAACAGGCTCAGGTATCAGCATGAACAAAGTCGTGGCTTTGACTGACGAACTGCAATCGCAGCGCAACGATATTGATACTATTCGACAGGGTAATGAAGATACTCTCGACGCGCTGGCGATTCGCATCGCACAAATGAATGCGCGCATTATTCGCCTTGACGCGCTCGGTCGTCGTTTGACCGGCATGGCGGATCTTGAAGACGGTGAGTTCGATTTTGATTCGGCGCCGGCACTTGGTGGTCCGGAGGAGCCGGTGGCGGTTGGTTTAAATGTAGCTACTCCTGAACTCGTTGAGTCGATGCAGTCGCTCGCCGATCAGTTGAATAATCGCGAGGCACAGCTTGGTGTACTCGAGACTGTTCTGATGGGTCAGAATCTCAAAGATCGCGTATATCCGCAGGGACGACCGGTCAATTCAGGCTGGATATCCTCGTATTTTGGCAAACGCACCGATCCGTTCACGGGTAAGCCGGCAAACCATACCGGCATCGATTTTGCTGGCAAGCTCGGTGACCCGGTCGAGGCTGTGGCGGATGGCGTTGTAACCTGGTCCGCGGCCCGTTACGGCTACGGCGTCATGGTCGAGATCAATCACGGCAACGGATATTCGACCCGTTATGCTCACAACGCCGAAAATCTTGTCGTCGTTGGTGATGAGGTTAGGAAAGGGCAAGCTGTGGCGCGCATGGGAGAGACGGGGCGTGCCACCGGGCCGAATTTGCACTTTGAAGTGCTGAAGAATGGCCGGCGGGTCAATCCCGTGAACTTCATCCGCGAAACGTCCTGATCGGTCCTCCAAGTAAGCAAAGTCATGCGCTCACCTTGTGATCGCGGAAATCACCCTAATCTGGTCTATCGTATCCCGTTGGGGTCTCTGTGCGACTCCTCTAATCATTGAGACCGCGCATAGTTCAGATAGAATAGCGGGCTTTGCTTGCCCAGCTTTCATCGGGCGATAAATCGCGTCTCTTGCAGGAGCCCACGTGGCCAAATTCTTGACCAGCATCTTCGGCAGTCGCAACCAGCGACTTCTGCGCCAATATTCGAAAAACGTCAACAAGATCAACGCTCTCGAAGAAGGGATTCAGGCGCTCGACGATGTGGCACTGCGTGCGAAAACCGATGAATTCAGGCAGCGCTACAGCGACGGAGAGACGCTGCAGGATTTGCTGCCAGAAGCGTTCGCTGTAGCTCGCGAGGCGGGAATACGCGCACTGGGCATGCGCTCATTCGACGTGCAGTTGATCGGCGGTATGGTCTTGCATGACGGTAACATCGCCGAAATGCGGACAGGTGAGGGCAAGACGCTGGTCGCGACGCTGCCAGCCTACCTGAATGCGATCAGCACGGATGGCGTGCATATCGTCACGGTTAACGAATATCTTGCGCAGCGCGATGCCAACTGGATGAGGCCGGTATATGAATTCCTGGGCCTGACCGTTGGTGTGTCGATGAGTGGCCAGACGCAGGAAGAGAAACGCGATGCCTATGGCAGCGATATTACCTACGCGACGAACAACGAACTCGGTTTCGACTATCTGCGCGATAATTTGGCTTTTTCAATCGAAGATAAAGCACAACGGAAACTGAATTTCGCGATCGTCGACGAAGTCGACTCGATCTTGATCGACGAGGCTCGCACGCCTTTGATTATTTCGGGTCCTGCCGAGGCCAGTACCGATCTATATGCGCAGATCAATAAACTCGTGCCGAAGCTCAATGAGCATTTCGAGACCGAGGAAGCGACCAACTACGATATTTTCGTTAAGAATGTCACGCTTGTGGACGAGCGCGGCATAGCGGTAATGGCTGAGGGAGAAGGTGCCGATCAATCCAATGTGATGAGTCTCGAAGACGCCGTCGAAATCGGAGACTCCAGACAGTCCGACGTCGTTCTGGTCGACGACAGTCAGAAGGTTGCGAGCTGCAAGCTCGTAAAGCGTGGCCATTACACTAAAGACGAGAAGGCCAAACAGGCACATGTGACGGAGGACGGTCATCAACAGGTCGAATCGCTGATGATGCGGGCGGGGCTACTCGAAGAGGGCGATAGTCTCTACGACGCAGCCAATATTCGCCTCTTGCATCATTTGAACGCTGCTTTGCGAGCGCATGTGATATTTCAGAAGGACGTGGACTACATCGTCAAAGACGGCGAAGTGGTTATCGTGGACGAGTTCACCGGACGGACAATGCCCGGCCGTCGCTGGTCCGACGGCCTGCACCAGGCGATCGAGGCCAGGGAAGGCGTCTCAATCAAGAGTGAAAATCAGACTGTTGCATCAATCACGTTCCAGAATTTCTTTCGCCTGTACAGCAATCTGTCAGGTATGACGGGCACGGCGGACACCGAGGCGTTTGAGTTTCAGCAAATCTACGGCCTCGAAGTGGTTGTCATACCAACGCACAAGGACATGATTCGCGCCGACCATGCCGACCTTGTGTATTTAACCGAAAAAGACAAGTACGAAGCAATTATCGAGGACATTACCGACTGTCGCGAACGCGGTCAGCCCGTACTGGTCGGTACGACATCGATTGAAACCTCGGAGTTACTGTCGTCATTCCTGAAAAAACGCAAGATCGACCACGAAGTATTGAACGCCAAGCAGCACGAACGTGAAGCTATCGTGGTGCAACAGGCGGGACGCCCGGGCGCGATAACGATTGCTACCAATATGGCCGGTCGTGGCACTGACATCGTTTTGGGTGGCAACCTGGACGCAGAGCTTGTTGCAGCCGACGAGGGCACCGATACTGACGTCATTCGCGCCGATTGGGATAAGCGGCACAACGCGGTCATAGAAGCTGGCGGTCTGCATATCGTTGGCACTGAGCGCCATGAGTCACGTCGTATCGATAACCAGCTCAGGGGCCGTTCCGGCCGACAGGGTGACGCAGGGTCTTCCAGATTCTACCTCTCCATGGAAGACACCTTGATGCGAATATTCGGCGACCCTGATCGCACCAAATCGCTCCTGTCGCGTGCCGGCATGCGCGAGGGCGAGGCTATAGAAAGCAAGCTTCTGTCACGACAGATTGAACGGGCGCAACGCAAGGTTGAAGCACACAACTTCGACATTCGCAAAAACCTGCTCGAGTACGACGATGTTGCGAACGACCAACGCAAGGTCGTCTATCACCAACGATCCGAGCTGATGGCCGCAGACGAGATCGAGGAATCTGTAGCGGCGATTCGCGAAGAGGTTGTTGCCATTTCGGTTGAAACGCACATTCCGCCGGGCAGCCTCGAGGAACAATGGGATGCAGAAGGCCTGAGTCAGACACTGGAGTCCGAGTTCGGTGTACGGGTCGATATCGAGCGCTGGATTCGCGAGGACAAGACACTTAATGAAGATGGCATCCTCGAGCGGTGCATCGAGGAAAGTGACAGAGCCTACAAGGCCAAGGAAACCTCGATCGGCAGTGAGCTGATGCGCAATGTTGAAAAACAGGTGATGCTACGTCAGCTCGACCTGCACTGGAAAGAACATCTTGCCGCGATGGACCACTTGCGACAGGGAATCGGCCTGCGATCGTATGCGCAGAAGAATCCCAAGCAGGAGTACAAGCGAGAAGCCTTTGAAATGTTTGGCACAATGCTGGAGCAAGTCAAACATGACACGATCAGCATCCTGACGCGCATTCGCATTCAAGGGGAACAGGATCTCGATGATTCGGCCGAGCGACAACGTGCGGCTGAAGCCCTGAAATTCCAGCACGCACAGGCTTCGGCGCTAGGTGAGCAGTCTGCACAGGGTCAGCCAAGGCCTGGTACTGCGCCAGCAGCGCCGCCCCAGGAACCGTTCAAGCGCGACGGTCGAAAAGTGGGCCGTAACGAGCCCTGTCCGTGTGGGTCCGGCAAGAAATTCAAGCAATGCCACGGAAAGCTGAGCTGAGAAACCAACGGCAATGAAGCACTTTCATGTCGCGGCCGGCATTCTGCGCGATGCTGCTGGCCGCATTCTGATCACGAAGCGACTGCGCGATAGTTCGTTTGACGGCCTTTGGGAGTTCCCTGGCGGGAAGATAGGGGCTGGTGAGACCCCATCCGATGCACTCAGGCGCGAGCTGGCCGAGGAACTCGGCATCGAAGTGACGGCGAGCCAGCCGTACATGGATTTGCACCACGAATACGCTGACCGTACCGTCGATCTCGAATTCTTCCTCGTCACTGCGTGGCAGGGCGAGCCAACGGGCCTCGAAGGTCAGGGCGTGCGCTGGGTAAACGCCTCCGAACTCGACCCGGACGAGCTGTTACCAGCCGATGCTCCGGTCGT
>Ga0255054_10000462_pt1 | contig 24053 bp, 20 predicted proteins | sample JV7_2_23_MG_FD_188634 | JGI IMG/M metagenome (GOLD analysis project Ga0255054, IMG submission 188634) | Seawater microbial communities from Jervis Inlet, British Columbia, Canada - JV7_2_23 | ecosystem: Environmental > Aquatic > Marine > Inlet | place: Canada: British Columbia | collected... | reverse complement strand
TTGAGGATTTGAAGCGAGGCACCAACAAAGATATTGGGCCAAAAGACATTTTTGAAATTGGTTCTAAAATCCTTTACACGCTCTATATGACTGGTATATTATCTTAATCGCCGCTTATCCGGGTAGACGCCATTTCGAAAATCAATTCTGAATGCTATGAGTAGTATACGCAAACGATTATATTTTTTACTGGTTTTAATTTCCTTGGTCATTATGGTCGGCAGCACCGGCTATTATATTATTTTTAATGGCGAGCCCAAATTTTTGGATTGTCTTTACATGACGGTGGTTTCCCTGACCACGGTAGGCTACGGCGAGATCATAGAGATTACGGGAAACGCAACAGCCCAGATTTTTACGATGGTGTTGATTACCTTCGGCATGGGCGTAATCCTTTACGGCATCAGTTCCCTGACAGCTTTATTTTTAGAAGGAGAACTTTCAGGAATTTTGAGGAAAAAAAGAATGGCAAAACAAATCGATAAAATAAACGACCATTATATCGTCTGCGGCGGGGGCGAGACCGGCAGCGGAGTGATTGCCGAACTGTGCAAAAACAACGAGGTGGCTGTGTTGATCGAAGAAGATACGGAAAGAATCGAACGCTGCAAGGAAATATGTGAGCTGCTTTATATCAAGGGGGATGCGACCGATGATGAAAACCTGGTCGCCGCCGGAATCGAACGGGCGGCCGGGATTGTCATCACACTGCCGTCTGATAAGGACACCCTTTATGTGACGATGACCGCCCGGATGCTCAATCACAGGATCCGCATTATCAGCCGCATGACCAATCAGCACCTGAAACCCAAACTTTTCAAGGCCGGCGCCGATGCAGTGGTGTGCCCCAATGCAATCGGTGCCCTGCGCATGGCTTCTGAGATGATCCGACCGACGGCGGTGGATTTTTTGGATCGTATGCTGCGCTCAAGCCGGGGCAATCTTAGAATTCATGAATTAACGGTTTCAGAGAATTCAAAATTCAACCACAAAGAAATCCGCGAATGCGGCTTAAAAGAACGCTACGGTCTGTTGGTTTTGGGGGCTAAAAGCGAGGACAGTGAAATTGAATTTAACCCGCCCGCCACCCAGATGCTCACAGCGGGAACAACCCTGATCGTCATGGGAGCTGTGGGAGAAATCGCCCGCGCTCAAAATTCTTTTCAAAAGTAAAGAGATCCGTTAATATTTGGAAGGAGAAAACGTTGCGTCGATGGAACGGGTGGGGTGATGAGTCAATTCAGCTGGGATTGTCTCCCAAAGGCCTGGCCCTTTTAAAGCAGCGAATCGGAGCCGGAACGGTATGTCCGGATTACCCCCTGGATAAATTTTTAGAACGCATGCCGGCTGCGCGGCTGCCCCGGCATCCGCTGGTGACCGACGACCCGCGCCAACGGCTTGAGTGTGCCCATGGGCAGAGCCTGCCGGATTGGATTCGCCTGCGCGGCGGCACCCTTACGCATTTCCCCGACGGCGTGGCCCGGCCTGAAACCGAACAGGACATCCAGGCTTTGCTGGCATACGCAACCGATCATAACGCAGTCGTCATCCCGTATGGCGGCGGTACCAGTGTTGCCGGCCATCTGGAAATTTACGAAACAGAGCGACCGGTGCTCAGTGTTGCACTGAATGGACTGAGCCGCCTGATTGGTATTGAAGAAAACAATTTGCTGGCGACTTTTGAAGCCGGCGTCTTCGGTCCGGAACTCGAAAAGCAGCTCAATTCAAAAGGGTTCACACTGGGTCACTATCCGCAGAGTTTTGAATATTCCACTCTGGGCGGCTGGGTGGCCACCCGCTCCAGCGGTCAGCAGTCCAGACATTACGGCAGGATCGAACAGCTTTTTGCGGGCGGAGAAATCGCCACATTTAAAGGTCAGTTGAAGCTGCCGCCGTTTCCGGCTTCGGCGGCCGGTCCGGATATCCGGCAGCTGGTTCTGGGCTCTGAAGGACGAATGGGGATCTTAACCCGGGTCATCGTCAGAATTTCACCCTTGCCGGATGTCAACAATATCCATGGGGTGTTTTTTCCTTCCTGGAATCATGCCCGCCCGGCGGTGCAAGCGCTGGCTCAGTCTCAAATTCCGCTTTCCATGGTCCGGTTGAGCAACCCGCAGGAAACGCGGGTCAATTTGGCCCTGGCCGGACACGAGCAGCAGATTAATTGGCTCAAGCGTTTTTTGAAATTGCGCGGCATCGATCCGAATTCGGCCTGTATGTGTCTGATCGGCTATATCGGGTCCCGAAGACAGGCCCGGGTCGCAAGAAATGAAGCGAGGTCGATCATTGGCCGGTTCAAGGGCATTGCGGTCGGCAAAAGTATCGGAAACGCCTGGAAAAAAACCCGGTTTCGATCGGCATATTTGCGCAATACCCTCTGGGATCTGGGTTATGCTGTTGATACCCTGGAAACAGCGGTGAACTGGGATAAGGTGGCAGATACAATGACTCGCGTTGAAAACGCGCTGGAACAGGCACTGGAACCGACCCATGAGCGCATCCTGGTTTTTAGCCACCTTTCTCACGTTTATGCCACCGGTTCAAGCATCTATACCACTTTCATCTTTCGCCTGGCCGACACCCCCGAAAAGACTCTTGAACGCTGGCGGACACTGAAACAGGCGGCCAGCCGGGCGATTGTGGAAGCCGGGGGAACCATCAGTCATCATCATGGCATCGGCAAGGACCATAAGCCTTACCTGGAAGCCGAAAAAGGACCCATTGGAATAAACATGCTCCACCAGGTCTTCAGTTATCTGGATCCCAATCGGCAAATGAATCCGGGTAAACTGTTGCCGTGAAAGCCGCAAGACAGCGGACAACAGACAGACCCGCTCGCCTTGCTTGCACCCGCCCGCCATGCGAGCAAGGCGAGGCGGGCGTGGAAACAGTGACATGATGAAATGGCGCCGCGCAAAAACAAAAATTAAAAGTCGGCCGCGAGAACAAAAGGTTAAGAAAATAGCAGTTTAAGCCGAATATTTGTAATGGGGGCTCACAAACTGACGACCAACGGGGATGGTTTGTCGATGAATTTAGGACTGAACATAAACAACATTGCACCGCACTGGGATCTTGTGATTATCGGCGGCGGGATAACCGGTGCCGGGATACTGCGCGAGGCCACCAATATGGGGTTGCAGGCGCTTCTGGTGGAGCAAAAGGACTTTGCCTGGGGAACCTCCAGCCGCTCTTCGAAACTGGTCCACGGCGGCTTGCGTTACCTGAAGGAAGGGCGTTTTTTGCTCACAAAGATGGCGATTGAAGAACGCGAGCATCTGCTGCAGGAAGTGCCCGGACTGGTCGAGCCCCTGGAATTTTTGTTGCCGGTATATGAGCATCAGCGTCCCGGCAAGCGCACGCTTAAAATCGGCCTGTCGTTGTATGACCTGATGGCCCGTGAGCGCCAGCACCGCTTTTACGAAAAAACCGAATTTTACCGGCGCATGCCCTATGCCCGGCAGCAGGGCCTGAAAGGCGGATTTTTCTTTTATGACGCCCAGGTTGACGATTCGCGGCTGGTGCTGCGCCTGATCAATGAATCCGTCGCCGCCGGGGCCGGGGCCTTAAACTACACCGCCGCAATCGATATTCTGCGCAATGACACCGGCGATGTGGTCGGCGTCAAAATCAAGGATACCGAAACCCGCGAATCCCGAACGCTTGAGACCCCGGCGCTCATTAATGCCACCGGCTGTTGGGCTGAAAAGCTTCATCCCTCACCCGATCCCGGCCGCCATCTGCGTCCGCTGCGCGGCAGTCATCTGGTAATTTCAGCCAAGGCGCTGCCGATCAATTTCGGCGTCGGCTTTGTCCACCCGCGGGACAACCGCCCTATCTTTGTTTTGCCCTGGGAAGGCGCCGTTCTGGCCGGGACCACCGACCTGGATCACAAAACGGACCTCTCCCTGGAGCCCACCATTACCAAGGCCGAAATCTCTTATCTGCTGGAGGGTCTCAATTCCATATTTCCGTCGCTGGAGATTTCCTTAAATGATTGTATTTCCGCGTTTGCCGGCTTGCGACCCGTCTTAAGCGAAGGCCGGCTGCCACCTTCAGCAGAATCCCGCGATCATGTTGTGTGGGTGGATAAGGGCCTGGTAACCGTCACGGGCGGAAAACTGACGACTTTCCGCCGTCTGGCCGGGGATGCCCTTAAGGCCGCCAAACCGTTTCTGGCATCTCAAAAATTTTCAGATAAGTACAAACCACTGTTTTCCAGACCACCGCATAAACCGCTAAATCGCTTTGGCCTAGCCGACACCGTCTGGCGTCGGCTTTACGGCCGCTACGGTCAACGCGCGGATGCGATGGTGCAAGCGGCAGAGCCTCAGGATTTAGAGCGAATTCCCGACACTCACACCCTGTGGGCCGAGTTGCCATTCGTCGCCGCAAACGAGTGGGTGCGCCATCTGGGCGACCTGCTTTTGAGAAGAGTACGTATCGGCCTGTTGACCCCTCAGGGCGGCAAAGAACACCTGAAACGAATCCGGACCCTGTGCCAACCGGCACTGCCCTGGGACAACAAGCGCTGGAAAAAAGAAATTGCCATGTATCTGGAGCAGTGGAACCGTTCCCACGCGCTGCCGGCAAAACGCACCATCCAAAAAAGGATAAAGACCTTCGCCCCGTTTGCGGCTGTTAGCGAATGGTTCCATACGATTGCCGCTAAAATTCTGCCCGAACGCTGGCGCAGTAATCCCAACTAATTTGCGCTTCGCGCAAATTAGTTGGTTTCAGGTGTCAGGTGTCAGAGGGCAGAGATCAGAAGACAGCCGACAGATGGTAAAAACTGGAAGTGGGAGCATTCAATCTGACTTCTGTTTTCTGTCCTCTGTCATCTGTTTACGTAAAACCTGACACCTGAAACCCGAAACCTATTAGTGACTGAAACCCGATAACCTAACACCCATGAGGCGACACCTGAAACCCAAATTGATGGTTATAGTATTATGGTCACCAAAGATCTGATCCTGGCAATTGACAACGGAACCCAGAGTCTCAAAGCGTTGATCTTCGATGCGGCCGGACAGCTGCTGGCCAAAGAAGCCGTGACGTTTGTCCCCTATTATTCGGAGCAACCGGCCTGGGCGGAGCAAGATCCGGAAGTCTTCTGGAAGGCCCTGGTCAAGGCCTGTCAGGGGGTCTGGCAGCATCCCAACGTCGATAAAGATCGCGTTGCCGGAGTCGCTTTAACCACTCAGCGCGGAAGCGTCGTCAACGTTGATAAAGATGGAAGGCCGCTGCGCCCTGCGATGATGTGGCTGGATCAGCGCAAAACTTACGGGCTGCCGCCGGTGAGCGGCCTCTGGGGATTGATTTTTAAAATTGCCCGCCTGACAAACACGGTTACTTATCTTCAGCAGGAAGCCGAAGCCAACTGGATCCGCACCTATCAGCCGGACATCTGGCGAAACACGCATAAATATTTGCTGCTATCCGGTTACCTGACCCACAGGCTAACCGGTAAATTTGTTGATTCCGTCGGCTGCCAGGTGGCTTACATCCCGTTTGACTACAAGCGCTTACGCTGGTCAGCCAGCTGGGACTGGAAATGGCGAGTTTTGCCGGGGATAAATCCGGCCATACTGCCCGATCTGGTTCCGCCGGCAACGCCCCTGGGTGAAATCACCACCGCTGCGGCTCGAGAAACCGGAATTCCTCAAGGTCTGCCGCTGATCGCGGCGGCGGCTGACAAGGCCTGCGAAGTTATCGGATCCGGCAGCCTCGAATCGTCCATCGGCTGTTTAAGTTACGGCACCACCGCCACCATCAACGTCACGCATAAAAAATATATCGAACCCATTCCACTGCTGCCCGCTTATCCATCAGCCGTATCAAATTTTTACACAATTGAAGTTCAGGTATACCGAGGCTACTGGATGGTCAAATGGTTTAAGGAACAATTCGGCCAGCATGAGCAGCAGGAAGCCGCCCGTCAGGGAATCGCACCGGAAGCCCTTTTTGATAAACTGGTAGATGCAATTCCACCGGGATCAATGGGGCTGATGCTCCAGCCCTACTGGACCCCCGGACTCAAAATGCCGGGCCCGGAGGCCAAGGGCGCCATTATCGGCTTCGGCGACATACATACGCGCGCCCATTTATACCGCTCGATTCTAGAAGGACTCGCCTACGCCCTGCGGGAAGGCAAAGAGCGTATCGAAAAACGCAGTGGCACAGCGATAACCGCGCTGCGGGTATCCGGCGGCGGCAGTCAGAGCCGCAGTGCCCTTCAGCTAACCGCCGATATATTCGGTCTGCCCACCGCCAAACCCCATATTTACGAGACTTCCGGCCTGGGGGCGGCCATCGATGCCGCCGTGGGTTTGGACCTGCATCCGGATTTTAAGACCGCTGTTGACGCCATGACCCACATCGGCGAGGTCTTTGAACCCGATCAAAAAAACCATGCCTTATATGATGCGCTCTACCATAAGGTTTACAAAAAGATGTATCGGCGGCTGAAACCGTTGTATGAACATATCCGAGAAATCACAGGGTATCCAAAATAATCGGTTATTCAATTTATGCTAAAAGAGCTTTCCATTCGAAATTTTGCCATTATCGATGATCTGCAAATCGGTTTTTCCGATGGTCTGACCATCCTCAGCGGGGAAACCGGTGCCGGCAAATCCATCATCCTCAATGCGGTAAACCTGTTGCTGGGCAGTCGCGCATCGGCCGATCTGGTGCGCAGTGGTGCTGAAAGCGCCGAGCTGGAGGCCCTTTTTGAAATTGCCGATTCCAGCCGGGTCGCCAAAATAATAACCGAACACGGATATGAGCCTTCTGAAGGTTTGCTGGTCAGACGAATTATTTCCCGCCACGACGCCAATCGGGTGTACATTAACGGACGCATGGCCACCATCCAGTTGCTCAATACCATCACCGAAAATTTAGCCAGCATTTCCGGGCAACATGCCCATCAGCTGCTGTTAAAAGAAGAACAGCATCTTTTAATTGTCGATCAATACGGTGGTCTGATCCCATTACGTGAAGCGGTCCGCATTTGTTTTAATAAAATGCTTCCGCAGCTGGAAAAATTAAAGGAATTAAAGGCCATCAAAGAACGCCAGGCGGAACACATTGAGCTGTTGGAATTTCAAAAAAAAGAAATCACAGCCGCCAATCCCGTCCCGGGCGAAGACCAGGATCTTGAGCAGGAACGGCTGCGATTAAAAAACGCAGAAGAACTTTATCAGACCGTATACAACAGCATCGAATCGCTTTATAGCGCACCGGGTTCCGTCATGGAAAAACTGGTCGCTGTAAAAAAAGATCTGGATAAAATCAGCCGGATTGACGGACAGCTGAATTCAAAAACGGAAAGCCTTCAGGATACCGCCTACCAGATCGAAGATCTGATTGAAGGATTGCGGAGCTACCTGAATTCGATTCAGATGGACGAGAAACAGTTGGAAGCCGTCGAGGAAAGGCTCGATACCCTCAACCAGCTCAAGCGCAAATACGGCGGATCATTAGAGGCCGTATTTGAAAAGCTCAAATCCATAGAACAGGGCCTCTGCGGCATTGAAAATACAGCGGAAAAGATAAAAGAAGCCGAAACTCATATTGACCAATTACACACCGAACTCAAAAACCTTGCGCTAAAGTTATCCCGTAAACGCAAAAAAACAGCCGACAGTTTTGCCAAAAAGGTGATGGGCCAGCTGGCCACGTTAAAGATGTCAAAAACCAACTTTCGGGTGGGGCTGCAGGTCACACCGGCCGATAAAAAAACCGACCCGCATCTGACGGACGGAAGCCACATGATCACCGAAGCCGGCATCGACCGGGCCACATTTTTAATCGCCCCCAATGTAGGGGAGGCTTTAAAACCCCTGGCCAGCATCGCATCCGGCGGTGAGCTTTCACGCGTGATCCTGGCTTTAAAGGCCTTGCTGGCTAAAACCGATTCGGTCGAAACGGTGGTTTTCGATGAAGTCGATGCCGGCATCGGAGGGGATGTGGCCGAAGTTGTCGGTAAAAAACTAGCCGACCTTGCCAGGCACCATCAGGTAATCTGTATTACCCACCTGCCTCAAATAGCAAAATTCGGCGACTCGCATTTCCGTATTTCCAAACAGGTTTCCGCCGGCAGAACCCGAACTTCGATTAACCTGCTGAATACGGAAGACCGCTATCAAGAAATCGCCAGAATGTTAGGCGGTGAAAAAATTACCCCAACGACCTTAGCGCATGCCCGCGAGATGCTTGAACGCTAGATACGGAAAACACGGATGCGCCCTCTCAACAGAAGCAGGAGTTGAAATCGTGCAAAGCATATATCAAAAAAATTACCTTTGGATTTGTTTGATCATTTTGTCCGCCATCTGGAATTCATCGGCATTGGGCCGGGATGGCACGGATGTCTTTTTTGATAAAAAATCAAAAACCCAAATCATAAGCGCTGTTCTGAACAAGGAACTGGCGATTATGCCCCAGCTAAACAAATTAAATTTCGGATTTGGAAGATACAGGGGCATTGAATATCACTATGAAAAAACCATCAGCAAGATATTTTTCCAGGATAAAAAACTAAACGCCACGATTATCGACGTCAGCATCGAAGAATCGGAGATCACCCTAGAGCTGTCCCATCCCATCCTGGGAACCGCAACCGTTAATTTTTCATTTAGCGCAAATCTCCTCCAACAAACAACCCCTCAAGATATACAAAAAATTTTACTTAAAACCCTCGGTGATGAAAATCATCAATATGTCGTCTTGGATCCCGCAAGTAAGCTTTACCACCTGTGGTCCTGTAATCATTTCGCTGATCCGAGCCGTGAGGCCCGGATGGAACGCGAAGACGCCGATCAGCAAGGCTATCGACCCAGCGAATTTTGTTTTAAAAAAGTGGTTTATCTGCCTGAACTATCCGTGGAAAAAGCCATTGAAGCAGAGTGGGCCATGCGACTCCGCAATTACGGGTCCATTGAAAAGGAATCCGAAAAACAGACACATCTGTCAGCGCTTGGAGAAAAAGTACTTAAAAACTGGCCGTTTAAGCTGCTGGGCTATAATTATGCTTTTTATTTATCCAGCAGCAGTGAAATAAACGCTTTTGCGATCCCGACCGGCAAAATTATAATCACTACCGCCCTATTTGACTCAATGGATAAGGACGACGAACTGGAAGCGCTTCTGGTTTATGCAATTGCAAACATCGAGCAAAGGCACAGCTTAAAGAATTATTACGATTGTCTGGAAGATCAAGAATACACCGATGCCATGAAAAAATTGGCAACCGTGGTGGGTGCCCTGACCGGACCTGCGGGTGGCGGGATTTCAGGCGCCTTAAATCTGGCGCTTCCCGGGGAATCGTGCAGCCCCCAGTCGCTGATCGGCTACCAGTCCGATTATGTACAGCCGGCCGATTCGATGGTCGCGCTATATTTTGATATTCACAAAAAAGAACGACAGGGGGTCGTATCCTTGATTAAAAAGCTGCAGTTTAGCGAACTGACCGTAAAACTGCACCCGGACCTGCGCCTGCAGAATCCTCCAAAAATTCCAGATAATACTCGCATCAGGCGCGTGGAAAACATCAAATTCAAATATTTTAACGAAGGCAACCATTTTGTATTAAAACGCAGCGGCAAACCACCCGTACAGTTAAATCTGAAGTACCATCAAATCTTTAAAAAAGAAAACAACGTGCATATCTATCTGGATGAAAAGGCTTTATTGCAGCTGGACCAGATTAAGAATGGTAAAATGGTTATGTGGCTTTCGATCACAGATAAAACCGGTGTACGCAGATTCGCGCATCAAAAGGATTTGTTAACCGAAGATGTGTGGGGCGTCCATTTAACCTTTAGCGCCTCAACCGCTAAAAAAAAATTTTTGCAGGATACCGAAAAAATCGTCCTAACAGTAGGCCCGACCAGAAGGTCGAACGATAGACTATACGATCAACCGCTAAAAGATTACACCTTTGTTCCCGGAACGGTTGAATGGTAAAAACTTCAACCTGAATTTTGCACGAGCATGAGGCTTCCATAGGCAAGGCACTTAAGGGCGAAGTCGTAGTATGCTACTTCGAGCCCTTAATAACGCAGCATATGGGAGCCTCCGGCTCGCCCTCCGGGTGAAAATAGATGAGAAATAAAAAAGATCATCATCCGATTTTCTTTTAAATAAATTGGTTTGGTGGATATTCTTGTGCGAACCTGCTGTAATTAAATAACAAAAAGATTCTCATCTATTTTCATGCAAAATTCAGGTGTAAAGTTTGTTGAACTAATGCCGATAAAAAAAATAACAGTGTGTTAACACACTGTCACCCAATGCTCAGAGGGTGATTCGTAATGAATCACCCTCGCCCATTGGGTCCGCCCGTTCTGACAGCGCCTGCATTTCTTTCCCATTCCAATCTTGCCCGACCGCATTAAGGTTTTGTTTATCTATGTTGAAGTAAAAACTTAACCACTACATAGGGTATGGTCTTAGGAAAACGGTTGCCCAATTATTATGGAAATTTTTCCACAAACCGCACGATCCAATCATTAAACTTCACAGGCGAATCCTACATATACATTCATTATTATTAGATATTTTAAATAAGCCATTCAACCGGCACGCTTTATGCTATGCAATCGGAGCAATTGATTTAACAAACCGATAACCCCGGACCGGAGAATTCCGTGTATGCAAGAAAGTCTGATTTCTTTGCTCATTGCTTTAGTCAGCGCCCTGTTAATTGTCGTATCATTTGAAATTTACATCGGCGTATAGGAATTCGTCTGTAAAGACCAGGACAACTTTCCGGCAATTTCTTTCTGCCGATCGCAGCTTAGACTACGCGGAGGCTGATAGACGATCATTTCGATGGGTAGCAGCCATTAACGGCTTCTGTTTGACAATTCTGAGAACTCCTGAAACATGGCTATCGGAGGGTGTCTGATGGACTTAAATCCTGAGAAAAGAGATACGCCTCGGTTTGAACATGAAGCAACCGTTATGATCGAGAATTATCCTGCAGGTCATTATCACGAAGGCAGAATGTACAATTACAGCCGAAGCGGAATGTATTTTGAATCAGACTTTGCACCCAAAACAGGTTGCGCTATTTTTATTGGCATCGAAAACTCGCCGTATTCTTGCGGCCATGATGTTTATCGCGCGAAGGTCATGTGGTGCAAGAAATTGCCTGAAAAAGCCTCATTTTATTATTATGGCGTTGGGGTAAAATACTATTAGCTATCTTCGAATCGACTGCGCCAGATCATTTATTCTTTCCCTGATGTGGATTAAGTATCTGGCCATCTTCCCGCGGTGGTCGGCAGTAACGGAATCATGTTCTCCCCTTAGAACAATGAGTGGATCAAAGGTGCAAATCTGCTCCATCTCACGGAATGCAATCCGGATATTATCTTCGCCGCCTTTTTCTTTTATCTCCGGGTAAAGTTGAACGAAGGTCCGAATAAAATCCCGCAACACCAGGATAACTCCCTGAGTGTAGTATATGCGGTCATCCAGGTCCGTATAAGACACCTCATCGTTGGGCTGTATTAAAAGACCAAGGGGCTGATCGAGAAACTGATTACTGATGATAAACGTGATCATATTGTACATATCATCTGATCGCATGTTGTAGATGGCTTCCCCGCCGGCCAGCGCATCCTCATATTGAAGCATCAATTCAATACCCTTACGGTACTGGCTTTCAGTCGACGGAAACCACCAGCTGTCTTCACTAAACGCAAAGTATTTTTCACGGGCTGCTTTTAAAAACTCATTTTCAGCATCGACCCTTCCATACTTGGCCAGATTCGTTGAGAAAAAATTGATCAGCATTCGGGTTGCAAAAATAACCCCCTTCTGCCGGTTAGCGCGGTTATCGAGCCATCGCGTGGGCGAAACAATCAAATCATTAACCGACCAGCCGAGGGGCGAATCCAGTTCTTCTTCCAGCCGGTTGCGAAGGGCGGCACTCAAGGCTATCCCTTTTTGGGGATCGGCGGACTCCGGTTTGGTTTGATCGAGCACGGCGTGAATATGAGAACTGAACCAGGGAAATTCGGCCGCATCAATCAAGATATAGCCTTTATATACGCCCCAGTATATTCCAACCGTCAGAGGCCAGATTAAAATAAAAGCAAGCAAAGCGATCACACTCCATTTGCCAAAGGTCGTCATTTTTGGAATCAGCTTTTTTAGCATCACGCCTCCCCTGTTCGGTTTAAAAAAATTAGAGCGCTGAAAGACTCATGGTGATTTTTGCAAAGTTAATCAGTTCGCTTTCAGGTGTCAATATATTCCGCACATCTGCGGGCAGATTTGAAAGGGCGGTTGTCCCCAAAGCGCTTTCACTTGTCTCTTGACACCGATTACGAACATGTTACTCTGAATTTTGAATTTATTCATTTTTGCGGAAGCCCCGACGAAATTCTTTTCAGGGCCTGGTGGAGATTTGCCATGTTATCTAATATAATGCACAAGGGCGGAAAAAAATCACAAAAAGCGACACTTGCAGCATCACAACGGCTTTCCGCCGTCATTGGCCTGGGCCTTCTTTTTTTGCTTTGTTCCTGCACCACCTCCAATTACGGAAAACTGCAGTCGAGTCACGAAATTACCAAAATGTTTGATAACTACCAGATCCTATCAGATCATTTGTACTATTACAGCGGCCTGCAGGGCGTGCCGGATGCGATCATCGGCATTCATTCCAACTATTCACTTGATTCAAAGGCATGGCAGCAGGTCGATTTAACCTCCCTGTTGCTTAAAAAATGGGCCTACCGAATGACATACGTCCACCTGGTCACACCGCGGGGCGCCTGGATTCTGGGTCCCGACGGCAATCGCATCGGCATCTGGTATGCGGCGCGACATCAGGCCACAGTCCGGGTTGAAAAAGGCAATCGCGTGGTTATCGTTCCCCCGCTGCCTCCGGAATTAAGGGGCGTCCCATAGCCCGAGTCCGACAGCGCCTGAGAACCCGACAGTTAAGACCTTAACTTTAACGCATCGAAAGAGGCCGGATATGCTAAAAAGGCTATATTTACTGATTGTCATTATGCATTTGTTGCTATCAACCGGATGTATTGCCCTTGTGGTAGGAGCCGGTGCCGGAGCAGGAACCTTTGCCTATGTTGACGGCCAATTGAGCCGAACCTATCAGGCAAATTACGAAACAACCTACGCGGTGTGCAAAGGTATTTTGCAGGACATGAAGCAGCCCATTCTTGAAGAGAAGACCGATGGAACCCAAACAACGATTAAATCCCAGCGGGTCGATGAGACGCCCATGACGGTAAAAGTCCGCATCATCGATCCCGATTGGACTGAAGTTTTAATCAGAACCGGTTATATCGGGCTCTGGAAAAAGGAAATCTCCGAACAGTTTCACGAGTTTATTGCCGAAAGGATCAAAAAGTAACACCACTCCCTCAATTGATTTAAAAATCAATTAGAAGTCATCTCAAAATTAGGATTTTGGTTCCATATCAAGGCGGCCGCGAAATTCAAGCCGGAGGAATACGTTGGTATTTCGAGGACTTGAAGTGAGCGCCCAACGCAGAGATGGGGACAAAAGACTTTTTTGAGATGACTTCTAGGCTTTGCGGGCAAACGGCAGCTCCTCATTCAACTCATCAATCTGTTCCTGTTCCAGACGGTTGATCTCTTCGATATGGGCATCCATGATATGCTCAAGGCGCTGATCAAAAAAACGGTGCAGGCTGAAATTGCCGACAGCTGTGAAGCCGCGCCGAACCTTATGATACCCGCCCATACCCGGATCAAACCGGTTGATACCGTTAGCAATCGCCCATTCTATGGGGCGGTAATAGCACGCATTAAAATGCAGGTAATTAATTTCTTTTGAGCAGCCCCAATACCTGCCGAACAGCCGGTCGCGCTTGCGGACTAAAAGTGAAAGACCCAGCGGCGAATCCGCATTTGCTTTTTCAAAAGCGGCCACAAACACTAATCGATGACGATAGCGGTCCGCCAATCCTTTAAAAAAACTCTTCTTAAGATATTTGCAACCCCAGGGGCCGAACTTATCGTTGGTGCGTTCGTAAAATGGATAAATCTCTGAAAAATAGGCCGGCGGAATTTGATCTCCTTCAAAGATTTTCAGGGTGATGCCATTTTTCGCAATGGACCGGCGCTCCCGTTTGATATTATGTCGCTGGTTGGAATTAAATACCGCCAGATAGTCATCAAAGGACTGGTAGGCTGCATTTTGCCACGTAAAACTTTGATGCAGCCAGCTGATGAACCCGCACTTAATCATCAGCCGGCGCCATTGCGGATCAACAAAAAGAAAGCTGCAGCCGGAAATTTGGTATTGGCGACAGAATTGCTCAATCTCATTTACCATGTAACGCGTCAATACCTCCTCATTCTCTCCGGTTGCCGTTAAAAACCGATATCCGGCCATCGGGGTGAACGGACTCATGCCGACAAGTTTGGGGTAGTAAGAAATATTTAGCCGATCGGCCACATCAGCCCAGACATGATCAAACACGAACTCCCCCGCACTATGTTGCTTGAGGTATAAAGGGGCTGCCGCAATCAATTGATCACGAGACCAAACCGTTAAATGCTGAGGGCGCCAGCCGGTTTCGGCGGTGGTGCTTTTGGAGATCTCCATTTGGTGAAGCCACTCCCATTCCAAAAAGGGCGTGTCCAAAGGTTCCGCGAGCACATCCCATTGCGCCTGATCGACTTCAGCGAGGCTTTTTAACCACACAACACGATATGATGAATTGCCTGATGGGTTCATGACGAAACTCGATTTATACCGCTTTCTATAATAATGTTCCGAAATACGGAAGTGCGGCATAAGTGGTTGTCAAAAAAACGTTTCAATACCGGAACGTTTTTTTGACAACCACTAAAAACTCTTCTCAATTTAAGATCAAACATCTTGCATGTCACCCTTTTTCTTAAAAGCGCCATTTTTTTTGAATATCGAATATCGAACAAGGAATTAAGAATTATGAATTTTTATGGGCTTCAATACTTCGACATTCATTATTCCTTGTTCGGTGTTCTGCGGTTCTATTTCGATTCGGTTGACCCCTGACTTCGAACCTATAAGTGCAGGCCACCGTCGCGCAACCTCCCTAAACTCAAACATAATATACCCCAGAGCGCCTTGACAATCTGAGTAAGATAAGCATATTATAACGTTACTGTTCTTTTGGGACGAGCCCTTATGCCTGTGTTTGCAAGGAAAACCCATGCCACTATATGAATTTAGATGCTTAAAATGTAATGACTGCTTTGAGATCTTGGTTATGAAACAAGAGGAAGAGGTGGAGCTCAAATGCCCTCACTGCAACTCAGACGAATTTGAACGGGTCTTAAGCGCTTCCTGTTACAACATGGGCAGCGGTTCAGGAAAAAGTGATGGCGCCAGTGCAAAAACTCGCAACTGCCCCAGCGGCAGTTGCACCACCTATGAAATCCCGGGACATGAAGGTTAATTTCAAAACCTTTCCTGACAGCCCAGCTTAACTGATTCCTGCCTAAATATGACCTAAATCGCTAAGACCTTCACGCCTGTCTCCAATTAGAATATTCATTGCCAGAACCCGTTGTCCGAATAGGGAATTCAGATGAAACAAATTCATGTTCAGGAAAAAAAACAGTTCAAAAAGCTTTTCAAGCAGGAACAAATCGATTGTTTCGAAGATCGATTCAAGGTTCTCGAAGTCTTTTTACAGACCGAAAAGCATGTGACCATCGACGAAATGGTAGGGCTTCTTGACCAAAACGGCTGGAGCCTTGATTCTGAATTTGTGCGTGAGACAATGAAGCTGCTGTGCCGTTTTGGCTTTGCCCAAAAAAGCCGATTTGACAATGGCGACCTTCGTTATGAACATCTCCATCTGGGCCAGCATCACGACCATATGATCTGCACGAAATGCAGAAAAATTATTGAGTTCAAAGAAGATCGTCTGGAAGAACTGCAAATCAGAATCGCAGCAGTGAAAGGATTCCACATGCTGCAGCATAAAATGGAAATTTACGGCATCTGCGAGGCATGCCTTAAAGATCGCATTCAACTGATGACCTTGATTATGGCCAAACCGGGAGAACGGCTTGTGCTCAGGGATTTTAGCGGGGGCCTAAGTGCCCGGATGCGATTATTGTCAATGGGATTGCGGCTCGGAGATGAAATTGAAGTCATATCAAACAACAGCCAGGGCCAGATGGCCATTGCAGCGGATTATAAGCGCTATGTCCTTGGACGGGGCTTTGCCCAGAAAATTCTGGTCGAACCGGTAAAACCTCAAAAAAATCCAAACCTGAGCGAGTCGGACCCAAACAGTAAAAAACCACAAAGTCACAAAGATCACAAAGAATGACGATTCAAAGACGACTTTAAAGACCCTTTGTGAACGTTGTGCCTTTGTGGTGAAAAATATTTTACCATATTTAGGGCTGCCTATTTATTTCGAAGGCACACCACTGTGCAAAATGAAACCTTTTGAACCCGCTTATATCAAAACCTTTGAAAAAGGGCTGTTGCAGGAAAAGATAAAAATCGCTCACAATCTTCTTCGGCCTTGTAACCTTTGCCCGCGTAAATGCCGGGTTGATCGGCTTTCCGGTGAAACCGGCGTATGTAAAACCGCCCAGCAGGCCTGGGTTTCCAGTTACAACCCCCATTTCGGTGAGGAAGCGCCGTTGGTGGGCAAACACGGCTCTGGCACCATATTTTTTACGCACTGCAATCTCATGTGTTTGTTTTGCCAAAACTTCGATATCAGCCATGAAGGCTGCGGCCAAAAAGTTTCGAACGAGGAGCTGGCTGCAATTATGCTCGCTCTGCAGCAGCAGAAATGTCATAATATCAACTTTGTGACACCGTCACATGTGGTTCCTCAAATTCTGGCTGCCCTTGAAATTGCCGTTCAACAGGGGCTTTGCGTGCCCCTGGTTTACAATTCCGGCGGTTACGATTTGCCCTCCACACTCCGGTTCCTGGAGGGTGTATTTGATATTTACATGCCGGACTTCAAATTCTGGGACCCGCAAGTTGCCGAAAACGCCTGTCAGGCAGCGGATTATGCGAAAGTTGCCTGCATGGCCCTGAAAGAGATGCACCGCCAGGTGGGCGACCTGATCACCGATGATGCCGGTGTTGCCCGGCAAGGCCTGTTAATTCGCCACCTCGTCTTGCCCGGCGGAATGGCGGGCACCCGCAAAATTATGCGGTTTATTGCCAGGGAGATTTCAACCCGCAGTTATGTGAACATTATGTCCCAGTACCGCCCATGTGGACGCGCCGCTGAAATAAGCGGTTTAAATGCGTTTCTTTCGCCGGCTGATTATCGGACCGCCTTGCAGGAGGCAAAAGAAGAAGGCATCACCCGTCTCGATCAACTCCGGCGTACCTTTGTGCTAAGGTAATTTGGCGTTTTAAAATTTCCAAAACGAGTATCTCATGCAAAAAATTTTTGTGATTGGTGACATTCATGGGTGTTTTGACAAACTTTGTGCACTGATGGACAAAATCCCGATAAATTTCAGCCGGGACCAATTAATTTTCATCGGGGATTATATTGACCGCGGATCGGGCTCCATTGAGGTGGTGGATTACCTGATTGATTTGCAGAAACAATTGCCGGGCACCCTATTTTTAAAGGGCAATCACGAAGATATGCTGATCAATTATCTGGATGGCAGCGATCGGTATACCTACCTGCTAAATGGCGGCCAGCGGACCCTGGATGCGTATCTGAACCACCCGAACAATCCAGGAGAGTATCCCGTGCCGTCCGCGCATCTCGAATTTTTTAATTCTTTGCACTTTTATTATCAGACCGATGATTATATCTTTGTGCATGCCGGTCTTCGTAAAAAAGTGCCCCTTGAATCACAGAAAAAGATGGATCTGCTTTGGATCCGTGATGAATTCATATACTCTGATTTTGATTTCGGCAAACGCGTCATATTCGGACATACGCCATTTAAGGAACCGCTGGTGCAGACAAATAAAATCGGGATCGACACCGGAGCCGTTTACGGTAACCGGCTGACCTGCGTCCAGTTACCTGAAATAGATTTTTTTTCCGAATCTTAACCGTATCGATGAGGAGGGAATCAGATGGTAATGAAGGTTCAATCGGTCATCATTTTTCTGCTAATCATGTTGTTGGCCGGAGCCGCAAGCGCCGAGCGCTTGGCAGTATCGGCTCCGGTAGCCAATATTCGATCCGGCCCGGGGACCAACCACAATGTTTTATGGAAAGTGGAAAAATATTTTCCACTCCAGGTGATTGAAAAATCCGGACAATGGTACCATTTTGAGGATTTTGAAGGCGACAAGGGATGGGTGCACCAGTCGCTTGTGAGCAAAATTTCGGCGGTGATTACCAAAAATGACACGTGCAATATCCGCTCCGGACCCGCTACGAGCAATAAAATTATTTTCACCGTCGAAAAAGGAATCCCCTTCAGAGTCCTTAAGCGCGAAGGCAGCTGGATATACATTGAACATGCTGACGGTGATAAAGGCTGGATCCATAAGTCACTGGTCTGGTAGCCGGTGGGGCTTGGGTCGTCAAACAGAGCGCGTTAAACCTGTCGCTGTCATCGCCGCAAAGCAACAGATGGATTGGAAGGCAAGTTAACGAACAGTGCACACCTTTCGCAACCGATATAAAGATAAAAAATTAATTGTCGGTGTGGGTTCAGCCTTGATTGATATCCTGGCTCATGCAGACGAGGGTTTTTTAAGTAAAACCGGCGCCGTAAAAGGCGGAATGACTTACGTAAACAAAGAATTTATTGACGAAACCCTTTTGCTTTCATCACAGCCAGCCACCCTCGTTCCCGGAGGATCAGCCTGCAATACGGTTATCGGGGTCGGCAAACTCGGCGGGACGGCCCGTTTTGTCGGTAAATGCGGAAGCGGGGCGATGGCTGAATTTTTTGAGAATGATTTAAAACGCCAAAATGTCGAACCGGCGCTTTTGCGTTCAGACTCGCCCACGGGCCGGGTTCTTTCAATCATTACACCCGATGCCCAACGCTCCATGTTTACCTTCCTGGGCGCATCGGCGGAAACAAGACCGCAAGATATAACGAAAGCTTGTTTTTCAAATGCAGCCATTGTTCATATCGAGGGCTACCTGTTGTTCAATCCAGAATTAATTTTAAAGGTTCTTCAAACAGCTAAAAGCGCCGGCGCAAGGGTTTCTCTGGATCTCGCCAGTTTTAATGTGGTTAAAGAATCCCACGAGCTGTTGCAGCACATCGTTGATTCTTTTGTCGACATCCTTATCGCTAATGAGGACGAAGCCCTGGCCTATACCGGTCACAAAGATGAGACCCGTGCCATCCGGGCCCTGGCAGCAGATGTAGAAATTGCGGTTCTTAAAGTTGGGAAACGAGGGAGTTTCATCGCCTGCAGTGATCAGATTGTACCGATCCAACCGAAAACCGGAGCGCCGGTCATCGATACCACCGGAGCCGGCGATTTATGGGCTGCGGGCTTTCTTTACGGGCTTGTCAATGGATATGCGCTGGAACTATGCGGCGAATTGGGCTCGGCCTGCGGTTATGAAGTGTGTCAGGTGGTGGGTGCCAATATCTCTGATGAAGGCTGGGAAAGGATTCGGAAGTTAGTTAAATAATTCATTTGATAATTTGCAAAGGGATGCTATAAACCAGTTTTTTGTAAATCGAATAAATGCCTAAAATGCACTAAAGTTGGAAGTGCCTAAAATTAAGGTATCGCTTCGCTCCTTCTTTTTTATATTTAGATGACAGAATTCCTTAACTTTAGGCAATTTAGCTCACTTTAGGCAATTTAGGCACTTTGGGTATTTTAGTCACTTTAGCTCACTTAAAATGAGCAGGGAGGTTAAATGGCAACCAAGAAAAAACCCCGGACTCGGAAGCAACTATTAAAAGAACCGGATGAATTCATGACATTTGCCGGTAAGGCAATTTCCTTTGTCACAGGGCATCAGAAACAGATTTCCTATACGCTATGCGCGATTGTGGCGATTGTTTTAATCTTCTTTGGATACCGGTTCTTCGCACAACGCGCAGAAACAAAAGCGTTTTCAATTCTGGCACAAACCCAATCTAAATACGAAACGCTGAAAAAGGCATCGGCGGCGGCTGAGGCTTACAGCCAGGTATCGGAAGCGTTTCAAAGCATCATAAAAAAATATGGCGGCAACGCCGGTGGCAAACTTGCCCGGGTTATTTATGCGAATATCAGCTATGATGCCCGACAGTATGAGAAAGCCATCGCGCTTTATAAACAGTCGCTCAACGACTTTAAAGATGATAAATTGGTCTATAATTTGATTTTAAGCAGTCTGGGATATGCCTATCAGCATGTTGAAGATGAGCAAAATGCTGCCGCTTATTTTGAAAAAGCCGCATCAGCAACGGATTCGCCTATCCGCGAGGAAGCCCTTTTTAACCTGGGATTGCTGTATGAAAAATTGGGAGAGGCCGCAAAAAGTCAACAGACGCTTCAGAAGATTCTGAACAACCATCCGAACTCCATCTATTTTGACATGGTAGAAGAAGAATTAACCGCATTAAAAAAATGAACCGTATCTTAATGATACAAAGAAGGCGTTCACTTTTTTAGCCCACTTCCAGATTATATTTTTTTATTTTCTGATTAAGACCGCTTTTACCAATCCCCAGCAACGCCGCAGCATGGGATTGGACGTTGTCGGACATTTTCAAGGCACGCTCAATCATAGTCTTTTCGATCATGGCCAAGGTATCGTAAAGCTTTGCGTCCGCCGGTATGCCCTCAAGGTGTAAGGCGTTGTAAACATTATCCTTAAACCCTTTGGGAAGATCCGACACCCGGATGATCTCGTCCGGGCACAGGATCATGGCCCGCTCGATCACATTTTCCAGTTCACGAATATTCCCGGGCCAATTGTAGTCATAAAACAACCGATCCACTTCCTGGTCGACTCCGGTAACCGGGGCAGCGGATTCGCGCTCGGACGCATATTTTTTAATAAAATGATTCACCAGAAGACGAATATCTTCCTGACGCGTCTTCAGGGGCGGCAAAACAAAATGAATGACATTTAGCCGGTAATAAAGGTCCTCACGGAATCGACTATCCTGCATTTCTTGGTGCAAATCTTTGTTGGTTGCAGCAAGAATGCGAATATCCACCGATATGGTTCTGACACCCCCCACCCGTTCAAAAACTTTTTCTTGAAGTACCCGCAGCAGCTTAACCTGCAGGTTCGGTGACAATTCGGCGATTTCATCTAAAAAAAGCGTTCCGCCGTCAGCCAGTTCAAAACGGCCCTTCTTTGTCGCCACAGCGCCGGTAAAGGCACCTTTCTCATGGCCGAAAAGTTCGCTTTCCAGTAAGCTTTCAGCAAGGGCCGAACAATTCACGGCCACAAAAGGCTTTTCGCGTCTGGGCCCGTTGAAATGAATCGACCGGGCGACCAGTTCTTTGCCGGTGCCGCTTTCGCCTTCAATTAAAACCGTCGCACCGGAGGGGGCGACTTTCTGAATGGTATCAAAAATATCCCGCATCTTTTTGCTTTTGCCGATAATGTTGCCGAAACGATACTGAGATTCCACCGCATCACGTAAGCGCCGGTTTTCTTTGACCACCTGATACATGGAGGTGGCTTTTTTTACATAAATAATCAATCGTTCGTTGTCGAAGGGCTTCAAGACATAAGTGTAAGCCCCTTTCTGCATTGCCTCGACGGCTTTATCCACCGTACCGTGCGCCGTCATCATGATAACCGGCAGATCCGGATCTCTTTCTTTTATATTCTCAAGCAATTCAATGCCGTCCATCTTTGGCATTTTCATATCAGTGAGAATGAGGTCCAGTTCAGATGATTTGTGAACTTCAAGCGCCTCGGATCCACCGGGGGCTGTCAACACTTCAAAACCCTCATCTTCCAGGAGTGCGCTTAAAATGGTCAGATAATTTTTTTCGTCATCCACAATTAGGATTGTTTCCATGGTGATCTAACTTTATGCGCTCATGTATTTAAAGGTTATCGTAATTTATCGATAATTTCCGGGCTCGGGGTCCATCTGAAATTCACTGACCCGCCACGGTCTCGGCACTATCCTCGTCTTTAGCGGTCGTTTTAGGTAAAAGCGGCAATTCGACGGTCACCCGTGCCCCGCGGACGGGTCGATTGACAATTTGGATACTGCCGCCGTGGGATTCGACAATGTTTTTTACAATTCCCAATCCGAGGCCGGTGCCTTGCGCCTTGGTTGTAAAAAATGGATCCCAGATTTTATCCAGATTTTCGGATGGAATCCCCTGGCCTTCATCATCAAAATGCACGGTTACCCCGTGATCGTTGGAACTGATCTCAACCAGGATTCTGCCGCCATCGGGCATCGACTGCATGGCGTTTATCAGAATATTTAGAAAAGACTGGTACAGCATTGCTGAATCGGCCATAATCTCCGGCAGATGATTTTGAAAATTTTTTTTAATCAGGTAGCCCTGCTCTTTGTTCTGGGCTTCAAGAAAGGTAATGTTCTTATCCACAACTTCTTCCACCCGGCAAAGGACAATATTGGGATTCCTGGGTTTCGCGTAATTGATAAAATCCGTAATGATTCTGTTTAAGCGGCTGGCTTCTTCGACAATAATATCGGGAAAGGTGTTTTGCGGATCGATTTTGGCAATTTTTTTCTTTAAAAGTTCAGCTGAACTTCGAATAATACCCAGAGGGTTACGAATCTCATGGGAAATGCCGGCAGCCATTTCGCCCAGCGATGACAGGCGCTCCGCATGAGCCAGACGCTCTTTGAGGCGCAGCCTCTCCATTGCGCGCTTTTGAATAATACCTTCGCCCCTTTTGACCACAAACACCAGCACCCCAAAAAGCGCCCCCATCAGCACGGTGCAGGTGATGATCACCAGGATTTGAATCTGAAAAATAGTTTTATAATCTGCGGATAGATCCTGCACAATTTCTACAACACCAAGGACCGGCCCCGTTATTTTCCCCAGCTGCGGTTCCCAGCGCAGGGGCGCAAAAGTGATCAGTCGAATTTCTTTGGGGAAACCCAGCAGGATCTGCAAGAAATTTCCTCTTTGAACCATTTTAGAATTCCAGTTGCCCGACTTGGCCTGCAAATATCCCGTACCGCCGTAATTTTTACGGCCGATCAAATATTGATCAAAACTATAGGAAACCTCATTGTCCATGCTGTAAATGTTGACCGTTGCAGCCTTAAAGCTATGCATGGTGCTGCGCACAACATTATCCATGCGTTCAAACTGCTCCCGATTGCTCAATTGTATTTTATTGAACATCAAACCCACCGGAATAATGAATTGTAAAAAAATCTGATGATTCAAATTTTCGATCATTACATGAGCGTAGTCCTCGCTTTTCTTACGCTGCATGGATTTGACCCAGTGCGTATTGAGTACCGAAAGAATGAGGGTCACCAGGAAAATAACGACCAGCCCGGTATACGCAAAATACTTGACGAGGCGAAACGGTTTGATTTTGTCTTCTGTCAGCTTGGCTTCCATTGTTTTAAATTTCAATAAATTCAATAGCTATTTTTTTATCGATATCAGAATACTAATTTTTAAAGTCAAGTTAAAGCTTTTTCCGCGCAAGTTAAAATTTTTTTTACCGATTTTTACAAAAAATTGACGCTGAATATGTAAAATTTTGCCCAACCAGGTCAAAGAGCCGCCTGTCATAGGCGCTTTTTATATGAAGTGCATGTTGCGAGTTTATATAAGCTGCTAGATTTATTATATTAATAAATATTTTTATTGCCGGCCTATTTATCTATATGTATTGGCGCAAAACTTGCAGTGACCTGATTGCAACATGGAACATGGGACCCACCCGATCACCCAAAAATTAAGATAAACGAACATGCAGACGGTTTTTTTACGCGACTTGGAATCCTGTCAGAAACATAAACAATAAGGAGGAATGCGGGTCAAAAAAAAGGTTTGAAGAAAGCAGGGTTTTTCTACCAGATATTGTAATTAATATAAATTATACCACAATATAGAGTAACTAATTGTAATTATATATAATTCACATATAATTACCTTGACT
>Ga0255054_10000460_pt1 | contig 24110 bp, 25 predicted proteins | sample JV7_2_23_MG_FD_188634 | JGI IMG/M metagenome (GOLD analysis project Ga0255054, IMG submission 188634) | Seawater microbial communities from Jervis Inlet, British Columbia, Canada - JV7_2_23 | ecosystem: Environmental > Aquatic > Marine > Inlet | place: Canada: British Columbia | collected... | reverse complement strand
TACCGACGGGGGGACGCCCGGACTGTTCCGGTACCTGGCGGGTGACCTGAGGGGGGCGATCGGCGAGACGATCGGTCTTCCATCAGGTGGGCCCGAGCCAGGGCTTGTCGACCGGCTGCAATATCCCCTGGCGCCTCAATACCTGGGCGACTGCGATGGGAAAAAATCCGGCGTGGACGCCCTCGTGCTCCACGCCATCATACGGCAGGAATCCCTGTTTCAATACGACGCCCTGTCCCCGGCGGGGGCGGTGGGGCTGATGCAGCTCATGCCCCGCACGGCCGCCGAGGTTGCCCGGAGGGAAAAGATGGGGAAAACGGTTCGCCGCTACGACCTGCTGAAACCGGAGCTGAACGTGGCCTTGGGAGCCGCCTATCTCGCTTCCCTTTTGGAAAGGGTCGACGGCGATTACGTGCGGGCGATTTCCGCATACAACGCGGGAGAATCGGCGGTGGCGCGGTGGTGGAAGAGGGCGCAGGGAGACCCGTCGATGTTCCTGGAAAGGATGACGTACCGGGAAACGCGCTCCTATCTCAGAAGGGTACTCTTCAATCTTCTCCAATATTACCGGATCTACCGTCCCGAGATGCTTGCCCGCTACTTTCCCAGTGATCGAACAGAAGACGAGACAACTCCCGAGTCTTCCGCGTCCCCACCTGCCGCAGGGACGCCCGAGGGACAGCAGGAGGATCCCCCGCAAGGGACAGACGCTTCCGCAGGCGGGACACCCGGCGAGTAGACGCCGCGACGGATTTCCGGAACTCCCTGTCGTCCGCATGCGCGCGCGCGATCGCCTCCACGGCCTCCTCCTGGATCTTCTCCCCCCGGCACACCATGACGACGTCGCACCCGGCGGAAACGGCCCGCACGGCTGCGTCGCCGACCCCGAACCGGCCCGTGATCGCCTTCATTTCCAAAGCGTCGGAAAAAACCACCCCGCGAAACCGCAGCTGCTTTCGTAACAGGCCGCCGAGGATCTTCTCCGACAGGGTCGCGGGGAACTTGCTGTCCAGAGCGGGGTAGAGCACGTGGGCGGACATGAGGGCGGGAATCCCTGCCCGGATGGCGCGCCGGAACGGATGGAGGTCCCTCTTCCGGAGGGTATCCCGGGAGCTTCGTACAACGGGAAGTTCCGCGTGGGAATCCGAAGCGGTGTGCCCGTGGCCCGGGAAGTGCTTCCCGACGGGGAGAACGCCACCGGAAAGGGTCCCGCGCAGGAAGGCGATCCCAAGCTCCGCGGTGATTTCCGGGTCGGAGGAGAGAGCACGGTCCCCGATCACGGGATTTTCCGTGTTGCTGTCGACGTCGAGCACGGGGGCAAAGTTGATGTCCACCCCGACGGCGCGAAGTTCCTTGGCCATCGCCTCGCCCACGGTGAAGGCCACGCGCGAAGCGCGGCAGCAGAACAGGGAGTAGCACCTGGCCGGGGGGAACCGGGTGAACCCCGGGCCCGTGAGCCGCACCACCCTGCCTCCTTCCTGGTCGATGGCGATGAGTGGGGCGGGTCGGCTTCCCCCGGCGGCGGAGCGGATCTCCCGGCACAGGTCACGGACCTGGCGGGGGGTCTCCACGTTTCGCGAGAAAAGGACCACCCCGGCCACCGTTCCCTCCCGGAGCCGCCGGCCCAGCCGGGCCGGCAACGACTTCCCCTCGAACCCGACCATCAGGAGACCGGGGTCATCGGGCAGTCTCATCGGATGCTCCCTCCTTGGTTCGCGGATTGCACGGCCGTCCTCGAAACCTTTATCACAGTCCCGGATCGAAGGGGAACCATATCCGTTATCATGAAGGGGGACTTTTCAATCCACTGAGCAAGGAGGGAAAACCGTGAAAGCCATCGTGATCGAATCGTTCGGGGGCCCGGAGGTGCTTCGCCCGGTGGACGTTCCCTCTCCTGAGCCGGCGGCGGATGAGGTGCTGATCGAAGTCGCGTACGCAGCGGTGAATCCCGTCGACTGGAAGATCCGGGATGGGATGCTGGCGGGCATGTTTCCCCACGAGTTCCCGGTCATTCTCGGATGGGACGCCGCGGGGACGGTGAAGGACACGGGGAAGAACGTCACGGGGTTCCGGATCGGCGACCGGGTGTACGCCTATTGTCGGAAGCCGAAGGTCCGGTTCGGCACCTATGCCGAATTCGTGACGATGAACCAAGCCGCGGTGGCGCCCATGCCGAAGAATGTCGGGTTTGCCGAAGCGGCCTCCATCCCCCTGGCCGGTCTGACCGCATGGCAATCGCTGTTCGACGCCGTGAAGATCCAGGCGGGGGACAGGGTCCTCATCCACGCGGGGGCCGGAGGTGTCGGGAGCCTTGCGATCCAGTTCGCAAAGCACACGGGCGCGGAGGTGCTCACGACGGCAGGCGGGGCCAACCATGCGTACGTGAAATCCCTGGGAGCGGACGTGGCCATCGACTACACGAAGGAGAATTTCATCGACGCCGTCAGGAAGAGGGAGCCCGGCGGGATCGACCTCGTCTTTGACGCTGTAGGGAACGATGTGCAGCGGAAAAGCTACGAGGTTCTGAAAAAAGGGGGGAGGCTCGTATCCATCGTGAATGTCCCCTCGGAGGAGGAGGCACGGCGTTACGGGGTTGAGGCGGCCCACGTCTTTGTCACACCTGACGGGGAGCAGCTCCGCCGGATCGGGGCACTCATCGAGAGCGGCGCCGTGAGGCCACCCGTCCTCCAGGAGATGAGCCTCGAGGAAGCGGCAGAGGCGCAGCGGCGAAGCAAGGAGGGCCACGTGCGGGGAAAGATCGTGCTGAAGATCCGTTGAGGCCCTGCGCGGAGGCCTCTATTTGATCGTGCCTACCGTGAACCCGGCGATAACCGGTCGACGAACAGGTTAACCAGGATGGCGATGGGGACGGAGGCGATGAAGAAGGCCCCCATGAGAGAACCCCAGAAGTAGATGTCACCGCGTACGAGAAAGGTGGAGGAAGGTGGTTTCAGGGGGAGGCTTCCCGCACGTCCATTGCGTCCCGAAGCCCGTCCCCGAGGAAGTTGAAGGCCATCACGGTGATCATGATCGCCAGGCCGGGGACGGTGGTCAGATGGGGTGCGACGAAGAGAAAATGCCTTCCTTCGCTGATCATCGCCCCCCAGGAAGGAGCGGGGGGCGCAACTCCCAGCCCCAGGAAGCTCAATCCCGCTTCCGCCACGATTGCCCGCGCGATCCCGAAGGTAGCCTCGACGATGAGGGGCGAGATCGCGTTCGGGAGGATGTGGACAAGAAGGAGCCGTACGGGAGGGCTCCCGACAGCCGTTGCCGACTGGACGAATTCCATCTCCCTGACCTTCAGGATTTGCCCCCGGATGAGCCGGGCGTATCCCACCCAGCCTAGTGCGGACAGGGCAATGAGGACGTTGCGCAGGGAAGGCCCGAGGACGGAGGTGATCGCGATGGCGAGCAGGATCCCGGGGAAGGCGAGGAGGATGTCGGCCAGCCGCATGAAGAGGTGGTCGATCCTCCCGCCGAAGAATCCCGACGCCGATCCCACGAGGAGGCCGATCGCAAGGGACAGGGAAACCGTGCCGAGCCCCACCGCGACCGAGATGCGCGCGCCGTGGACGAGACGACTGAGCAGATCCCGGCCCAGCCTGTCCTGCCCGAGCCAGTGGGACCACGAAGGGCCGGACAGTCCGGAATCGAGCGCCTGCGCCCCCGGGTCGAACGGGGCGAGAAGGGGGGCGAAGATCGCCACGAGAAGCACCAGGACCACGACGGCTGCCCCGGCAACGGCAGCCCGGTGGCGGGCAACGCGCCTTGCGAGGGTCTTCCGGGAGGCCCGTTCACTCATGCCGGATCCTCGGGTCGAGGCGAAAGTAGAGGAGATCCGTAAGCAGGTTCACGGTCACCGTGCAGAGGGCGATGAACAGGATGCACCCCTGGACCACCGGGTAATCCCGTGCCTCGATCGCCTGGATGGTCAGGCGGCCGATCCCCGGCCAGGAGAAGATCGTCTCGGTGATGATGCTCCCGGAGAGAAGCGCGCCGAACTGCAGGCCCATCACCGTGAGAACGGGAATGAGGGAGTTCGCGAGCGCGTGGCGAAGCACCGCGGCCCGCCGGGATAGTCCACGGGCGCAAGCCGCACGCATGTAGTCCTGGCGGATCTCCTCCAGGAGCGATGAGCGGAGCATGCGCATGAGGATCGCCGCCATCCCCGTTCCCATGGTCACTGCGGGGAGCACCAGGTGGCCGGCGGTCCCGTACCCCGAGACGGGGAACAACCCGAGTCCGAGGGAGAAGATCAGGATCAGCAGCGGCCCCAGCCAGAAATTGGGCATCGACAGGCCGAGCATCGCGAGGAAGCCGGAGAGGTGGTCGTACAGGGAGTGCTGCCGCATCGCGGACAGAACCCCGAGGGGAATCGCGATGAGAAGTGCGACGACCATCGAGGCCCCCGCGAGAAGGAAGGTCGCGGGAATCCGCCGCAGGATCTCACGCAGCACCGGCTCCCGGCTCCGGAAGGAGGTTCCCAGGTCCCCCGTCGCCAGCCCGAGGAGGAACTCCCCGTACTGGACGGCCACGGGGCGGTCGAGGTGAAGCTCCCTGCGCAGCTCCTCCTTCTGCGCCGCGAGGGCGCTCTCGCCCAGCATGATCTCGACGGGGTCGCCGGGGATCAGGTGAATGAGGAGAAAGACGACCGTCACGACGCCAAGGACGACGGGGATCATCTGCCGCAGGCGGGAGAGAAGATATCCTCTCATTTCCCCTCCCCCTTCTCCCCCAGGATGACCATTTCCTTCACGGAGGTGTAATTCTCATCGGGGGTAATCACGAAGCCTGAGAGCCGCCGGTTCCTGACGAGAATGTTCCGGTTGATCCAGAGGGGAAAAACGGGCAGGTCGCGGGCGAGGAGGACCTGCACCTTTTTATAGAGTCCTTTTCTTTTTTCCCGCGACGGTTCCCGTCGCCCCTCTTCCACCAGCCTGTCGACCTCGGGGTTCCGGTAGCCCCCCCGGTTGGCTCCCCTCGGGGGGAACTGCCCCGAGTGGAAGGCATAGTGGTAGATGTCCGGGTCCAGGATACCGACCCAGGTGAGGGCGTACAGCTGGAAGTTCCCCTTCTTGATGTCCGAGAAGAAAGTTCCCCACTCGAAGGATTGGACTTCCACGGCGATCCCGACCTTGCGCAACTGCTCCTGGATGACGGTCGCGATCTGCCGCCGCAACTCGTTCTGGGAGGTCTTGTACGTCAGACGGAAGCGGGGCTTCGGGCCGTCCCCGTCCGGGTCGCGGTAGCCGGCCTCGTCCAGAAGGCGCATGGCCGCGAAAGGATCGTGGCGCACGGGGGGGATTCCGTCCGCGTGGGCCCAGAAGGCCGGCGCAAGGATGGAGTCGGCCAGGTCCGCATGCCCCTTCCACAATGTCCTGACGATCGCCTCCCGGTCGATGGCGAAGGCGATGGCCCGTCGCACGCGTTGGTCGGACAGGACCGGGTCCCGGAGGTTGAACCCGAGATAGGACGCGTTGCTCCCGGGTGCTTCCTCCATCACCAGGTTCCCGCTTTCGAGGGCGGTGGGGATCAGGTCGGGATCCACTCCGTTCAGGACGAAGTTGACGCTCCCTTTCTTGAGCTCGAGGAACCGCACGTTGCTGTCGGGGAGGAACTTGACCACCACCCGCTCGATCCCCGGAGTCCCGCCGTAGTATCCCTCGTGCCGGGAAAGCCGGATCGCGGTGTCCTGCTGGAAGTCGTCCACCCGGTAGGGGCCTGCCCCTATCGGGGGGGAGTACCCCGTGGCCCGTGACCCGTCCGGGACGATTCCCCGCACCAACCCGGTCAGGAACGGGGCAAACGGTTCGGAAAGATGGAACACCACCGTGCGGGGGTCGGGAGTGGCGATCGCGCGGATCTTTTCGTACGTCGCGCGATGGGGGGAGCGGTTCGTCGGGTCGAGAATCCATTCGAAGGTGTAGCGGACGTCCGCAGACGAAAGCCGTTTCCCGTCGTGGAACCGCAAGCCGTCGCGGAGACGGACGACGATCTCGGTGGGAGATCTTTCCTCCCATCGTTCCGCCAGATCCGGCACGGGGTTGCCCGCCGTGTCCATCCGGATCAGGGAGGCGTGTGTCATCTGCAGGATCTGGGCCCCGTATGCGTCGGTCGCAAGACGCGGGTCGATGCCGGACGGGGCGCCCGGCAAGGCGATGACCAGGGTTCCGTCTTCCACCGGCGGTTTCGGGGAACACCCGGACAGGAAAACAGCGGCGATCGACAGGATGAGAAGGGAGGAGGGGAAACGGTTTCTCACGTCGGCCATCGTATCACGCGGCGCCCGGTCCGGTTTCCGGAGTAGTTCTTGTTCGTCTCTCTTTCGTGAATTATAATAACCAGATGCACATTTCCCTGCTGAAGGTAACCACCTTCTTCTACCTGGCCGGGGCTATTCTCTACCTCTACTTCATCGTCACGCTGAAAGAGAGGGGGGCGCGCCTTGGCCGCATGGCTCTCCTGATCGGCGTCATCCTCCACGCCGCCGGATTTGCCCTCCGCTACGCGACTGCGGGGTATACCCCCGTCACGAACCTGTTCGAGTCTCTCTCGTTTTTCGCGCTGTCGATCGCCTGCGTCTTCCTCGTCGTCGAGATCCGGTACAACATGCGGACCCTGGGCGCGTTCGTCGCCCCGCTGGCCTTCGTCTTCAGCATCTTCTCCGCGTTCCTGCCGGGGGAGATCGCCGAACTGGCGCCCGCCCTGAACTCCTACTGGCTCCCGGTCCATGTCCTTCTTCTGTTCGTCGGTGACGCGGTCTTCGCCGTCGCGTTCGGGGCGGGGATCATGTACCTCCTGCAGGAGAAACAGGTCAAGCAAAAGAAAATGGGGGCGATCTTCAAGCGCCTGCCGTCCCTCGACGTCCTCGACGATATCAATTACCGGTGCCTGACAATCGGGTTCCCCCTCCTCACCATGGGGATCATCACGGGATCCATCTGGGCCGAGTACGCCTGGGGGTCCTACTGGAGCTGGGATCCGAAAGAGACGTGGTCGCTCATCACGTGGCTCCTCTACGCCGCACTTCTTCACGGGCGGCTGACGGTGGGGTGGCGGGGACGGAAGGCGGCGATCCTCGCGATCGTCGGGTTTTGTGCCGTCCTCTTCACGTTCCTGGGCGTCAATCTCCTCCTGCCGGGCCTCCACTCCTACTCCAGCCTGTCGCGGTGAGGGGGAGGACAGGAATTTTCCGATGGGCCGCATCGTCATCATAGGACTCAATCACCGGACCGCCCCCGTGGAAATCCGGGAGCGTCTCGCCTTCCCCTCGGAGGCGATCGGACATGCGCTCCGGGGTCTCCTCGAAAGGGAGTCTCTCAAGGAGGGGGTGATCCTGTCCACGTGCAACCGGGTCGAGATCTGCGCGCTGGCCAGCCAGGGTTTCGAGGGAACAGCCGAAGCCAAGGAGTTCATGGCCGCCTACCACGGGATCCCTCTGGGGGAGCTGAACGGGTATCTTTACCATTACGAGGGGGACGAGGCGGTGAAGCACCTGTTCCGGGTGGGCAGCAGTCTGGACTCCATGGTGCTCGGCGAGCCGCAGATCCTCGGTCAGGTGAAGGACGCGTACGGCTATGCCGCGGAGTTCCGCACGATCGGGCCGATTCTCGACAAGTTCTTCGCAAAAACGTTCTCGGTGGCAAAGAGAGTGCGTACGGAGACCAAGGTGGCAAGCAGCGCCGTATCTGTCTCCTACGCCGCGGTCGAGCTGGCGCGAAAGATCTTCGGGGATCTTTCGGACAAGAACGTCCTGCTTATCGGAGCCGGGGAGATGTGCGAGCTGGCAGCCCGGCACCTCATCTCCGCGGGCGTCAAGGGAATCATGGTGACCAACCGGACCTTCGAGCGCGCGGTAAAGCTCGCCGAGGAGTTCGGGGGAATCCCGATCCGGTTCGAAGAGATTTCGGTCCACCTGAAGCGGGCCGACATCGTTCTGTCCTCCACAGGTGCTCCGCACTTCATCATCCAGAGACAGGATGTAGATGAGGTCATCCGGATCCGGAAAAACCGGCCGATGTTCTTCATCGATATGGCCGTTCCCCGTGATATCGATCCCGATGCGAACCAGGTAGACAACGTGTACGTCTATGACATCGACGACCTGAACAACGTCATCGAGACGAACCTGGAGGAGCGCCAGAGTGAGGCGTTGAAGGCCGAGGAAATCGTGACGGAGGAAGTCCGGTCGTTCCGCCGATGGCTTGATGCGCAGCAGGCCACCCCCACCATCATCACCCTTCGCAGGAAGTACGAGGAGGTCAAGAACGCAGAGGTGGTCAAAGCGTTGTCGGCCTTCGGGGCGGACGATCCGAAGATGAGGAAGGTGGTGGAGTCCCTCGCCTCTTCGCTTCTCAACAAGATCCTCCACGCCCCGATCTCCTCGCTCAAGAAGGACGCCGACGGCCGAAACCAGATGGATCTCGTGGCGATGGTCCGGGAGATCTTCGACCTGCCGGAAGCATCGGAACGGACCGGGACCGGGGACGCGGACGAAAACGGGGAGACCCCGCAGGAATAGGGTGCACAGAATCAGGAGGAAGGTGAATTGGGCAAAACAAACCGGGTAATCCGTCTCGGCAGCCGAGGCAGCAAGCTCGCCCTGTGGCAGGCCGAGTTCATTCAGTTCGAGATCGAGAAGAAGACGGGCAGAAAGGTCGAGATCACGAGGATCAAGACGACGGGGGACATGATCCTCGATGTTCCGCTTGCCAAGGTCGGGGGAAAAGGACTGTTCGTCAAGGAGATCGAGGAGGCGCTGCTATCCGGGGGCATCGATCTCGCCGTCCACTCGATGAAGGACGTTCCCACTGACCTGCCCGACAGGCTTGCGATCGTTGCCATCACAAGCCGGGAGGATCCGCGGGACGCCTTCCTGTCCGTGAAGTACCGGAAGTTCGAGGAGCTTCCGCAGGGGGCGAAGTTGGGGACGAGCTCCCTGCGAAGGCAGACCCAGCTTCTCGGGCTTCGACCCGATCTTTCGGTAGAGACTCTCCGCGGGAACCTCGACACCCGCATCCGGAAGATGGAAGAAGGTCGCTACGACGCCATTATCCTTGCGGCGGCGGGGCTTCGGCGCCTGGGATGGGAGGCGAAGATTGCCGAGTACATCCCCGAGGAGATGTCGCTACCCGCCATCGGGCAGGGGGCCCTGGGGATCGAGATCCGCATCGATGACCCGGATACCCGGGAGGCGGTCTCGTTCCTGAATGACCGGGACACCGCGTTCGCGGTTCGTGCCGAGCGGGGGTTTCTGAAGCGACTCGAGGGGGGGTGCCAGGTCCCGATCGCCTCATATGGACGTACGGAAGGGGACGCCATCTTCCTCAAGGGGATGGTGGGACGCCCCGACGGGTCCGAGATCATCCGCGGCAGCGCCAGGGGGAGCACCGAAGGCCCGGAGGCGCTGGGGGTAAGCCTTGCCGAGCAGCTGCTCGCCCGCGGCGCGAAGGAGATCCTGGACGAAGTGTACCGGGCGGCAGGGAATTAACTGCCATGTCTCTCCGGGGAAAAAGGATCCTGGTGACGCGGGGCGAGGGGCAGGCGGAAGAGTTTTCCGCGGTCATCCGGAAGCGGGGGGGAGTACCGGTGATTTTCCCCACGGTCCGGCTGGTCCCCCCCGACGACGCCGGCCCCCTGGACGAGGCTCTCGCCTGCCTGGGGGCGTTCAGCTGGGTTCTTTTCACAAGCGCCAACGCCGCCCGGTTCTTCTTCGAGCACGCGGAAAAACGGGGAGTCCGAAAGATTCCCGAGGGAATCCGGATCGCCTCCGTGGGACCCGGCACGACACGGGAGCTTGCGCGGCACGGCTCCCCCGTTCATCTCACGGCGGAAAAGCATACCGCGGAAGGGTTGGTGGAGGTGCTGGCCGGTGAAGGGTTCGCAGGGAAGCGGTTCCTCCTTCCCCGCGCACAGGAGGGCCGCGATGTAATTCCTGAGGAGATAAGCCGAAGGGGAGGGACGGTGGACATTGTGACGGTGTACCGGAACGGCCTGCCCCCAAGAGACGAGAAGGCCGCCGGGGAGATCGGGGAGAGGCCCCCCGACGTGTGCACCTTTGCGTCCCCTTCGGCGTTCCGAAACTTCTTTCTCCTGCTGGGGGAGGAATACGCCGCATCCGTTCTTTCCCGGAGCAGGATCGCCGTGATCGGAGAAGTGACCGCAAGAGCCGTCAGGGAAAGGAACTACCCTGTGGACATCATGCCCGAAACATTCACTTTGGCCGGGATGCTGGAGGCGATCGATGCGCACTTTGCCTCCCCTTCCCGTGAAGGGGAGGATCCATGACCTATCCCGAACACCGCCCCAGAAGGCTTCGCAGGAACGAGGGAATCCGCCGCATGGTCCGGGAGACGAAGCTCTCGGTGGACGACCTGATCTACCCCCTCTTCGCGGCCACCGGGAGGAAGATCCGGAAGGAGATCCCCTCGATGCCGGGAGCCTTCCAGATGAGCGTGGAGAACCTCGTGAAGGAGGTCAGGGTGGTCCATGGCCTGGGGATTCCCGCCGTCCTCCTTTTCGGCATCCCCAAGAAGAAGGACGCCGTGGGGTCGGATGCCTGTTCCGATGACGGGATCATTCAGACGGCCGTCCGGGCGATCAAGGATGCCGTGCCCGACATCCAGGTCATCACCGACGTCTGCTTCTGCGAATACACCGACCACGGACATTGCGGAATCCTTACCCGGGAGGGCGACGTGGACAACGACGCAACGCTTAACCTCCTGGCCCGCAGCGCAGTGACGCACGCCCGGGCAGGGGCGGACATGGTGGCTCCCTCCGACATGATGGACGGGAGGGTGGCGGCTATCCGGGCGGCGCTGGACGAGGAGGGATACCAGGGAATTCCCATCATGTCGTACGCCGCAAAGTACGCGAGCGGGTTCTACGGCCCCTTCCGGGATGCGGCGGAGAGCACCCCGCAGTTCGGGGACCGCCGGTCGTACCAGATGGATCCCCCTAACGCGCGGGAGGCGCTCCGGGAGGTGGCCCTGGACATCCAGGAGGGAGCAGACATCGTCATGGTCAAGCCTGCGCTCGCCTACCTCGACGTTATCTGCCGCGTCCGCGATGCCTTCGATCTGCCGGTAGCGGCCTACAATGTCAGCGGGGAGTACTCGATCGTGAAGGCCGGGGAGAAGCTTGGTTGGGTCGACGGCGGCCGGTTGATGATGGAGATCCTGGTGTCGATCAAGCGGGCAGGGGCCGACCTGATCCTGACGTACGCCGCCAAGGAGGCGGCGAAGGCCCTCGCGGAGTGACCGAGATGCAGGAACAAAAAGGCGCCCCCTACAAGGTTGTCGAGATTTCAAGAGTCTTCGACGAGGAGATCGAGGCGGAACTCAATCGCTGGACCGCGGAAGGGTTCCGGTTCGAATCGATCCACTTCGTGACCCAACCCGGGAACCGCAGGCCTTCGATGGCGTTCCTGTTCTTTTCCAAGGCGGCAGGGGAAGGAGGAGGGTAAAAGATGGCGTTACGCTGGGAGGAGCGGAGGGAGTGTTTTCGCGATGCCCGCCGCGCGCGATACCTCGCCAGAGTCGCAGGGAAAGCGGCCGACATCATCATCGCCATGTCGCTGTGGCACATTCCCGGAGCAGCCGGGGCTTTCGCCGAGACGCGGGAGGTGGATTTCCAGCAGGCCGAAGATGACGTCCCTTTATCTGATTGACGGGCACAATGTCCTCTACCGCACCTTCTTCGGTCTGCCGCGGCTATCTGCGCCGGACGGCACGCCGACCAACGTTGTGCTGGGGACCGCGAGAATCCTCCTGAAGATCCTCCGGGAGGAGAAGCCTTACGCCATCGCTGCCGTTTTCGATTCTCCCGAGCCCACCCCCCGGCACACGATCTTCCCGGAGTACAAGGCGAACCGGCTCAAGGTTCCCGAGGAGCTCCTCGCCCAGGTGCCGGTGGTGAAGGATGTCATCGACGCCCTTGGAGTACCGAGGATCGAGGTGCCGGGTGCGGAAGCGGACGACATCATCGGCACCCTTTCCCGGCTGGCCGAGGAGAAGGGAATGGAGGTCGTCATCATCTCCTCCGACAAGGACCTCTACCAGTTGGTGTCTCCGAAGGTCCGCATCCGGGACAGCCTGAAGGAAAAAGCGGTGGGGGTGGAGGAAGTCCGCGAAACCTTCGGAGTGGGGCCCGGCCAGGTCGTGGAGTTGCTCGCCCTCGCGGGAGATCCCTCCGACAACATCCCCGGCGTCCCCGGTATCGGGGAGAAGACCGCCTCCGGGCTGATCCGGGAGTTCGGGACGGTGGAAAACGTTATCGCCAATACAGGCAGGCTCAAGGGAAAACAGAGAGAAAAGATCGAAAAGAACGCGGAGATGGCCAGGCTCTGCCGGCGGTTGGCGGAAATCGACAGGAACGTTCCGCTCCCGAGGGGGATCGATGACCTCATCCCCCGCGGGATTCACCCGGAAAGAGTGCCGCTCCTTTTCCGGAAGCTCGGGTTCCGCAAACTCCTGGAGGAGCTAGAGGTTGCACCCGCATCGTTGCCGTTCTCCGATTCCGGAACACGCCCCCTGCCCGAAGTGAGGCGGGCGGAGAGGGCCGGGGATCTGATCGACGCGATCGGGGGCCGTGCCCCTTCCCGGGCAGGCATCGCCGCATCGGGGGAAAAGGGGGAGAAGATCGCCGTGGCGGTGCCTGCCAGCGGAGTCTGGCTCCTCCCGGAACGGGCCGTCCCGGATCTTGTCCGGAGGATCGGCGAGTCCGGCGGTTCGGTCTATCTGTACGAAGGAAAGGCTTTCCTCAGGCGGCACGGGGACGTCTCCGTTTCCGGCGGGGGCAAGGCGCTGTTCGATCTGCAGGTCGCCGCCTACCTTCTCGCCCCGGAGGAGGGGACGCCGACCTGGCCCAAGCTGCGCGACAGGTTCCTTCCCGGGCACGGGGCAGAAGAGGGGGGACACCCCGCGGCGCTGGCGGAGGATATCGCCGCACTGGGGGAGACCCTCGAGAGAAGGCTCGCGGAGGCAGACCTCTCGGAGATCTTCCGGGAGCTCGACATGCCGCTCTTGCCGGTCCTTTTCCGGATGGAGGAGAAGGGGATCCGGATCGATCCCGGAATCTTCGGAAAGCTGTCGGAGGAGCTTGCCGAGGGGACGCAGAAGATTGAAAAGAAGGTGGCGGCGATCGCAGGACCGGAGTTCAACATCAACTCCCCGAAGCAGCTCTCGTTCCTCCTGTTCGAGAAGCTCGGACTGCCGCCGGTCAAGAAGACGAAGACCGGCTACTCGACGGATGTGGAGGTGCTGGAGCGGCTTTCGGGGGCCCACGCGATCCCGGGCCTCGTTCTCGAATACAGGACGCTCGCGAAAATTCGGTCCACCTACGTGGAAGTCCTCCCGGGGATGGTGGATCCGCGGGACGGCCGCATCCACACGACCTTCCACCAGACACTGACCGCCACGGGCCGCCTCTCTTCCTCCGACCCCAACCTGCAGAACATCCCGGTGCGGGCCGACCTGGGGAGGAGGATCCGATCGGGGTTCGTGGCCGAGGCGGGGTGCGTCTTCGTGGGCGCAGACTACTCCCAGGTGGAGCTTCGCCTTCTCGCCCACCTGTCGGGGGACGCCGAACTCACGCGAAGGTTTCAGGAAGGGGAGGACATACACGTCGCCACCGCCTGCGCCGTCTTCGGGGTGGCTCCTCCCGGAGTCACGCCCGAACTTCGCCGCAGGGCCAAGGTGATCAACTTCGGGATCCTGTACGGGATGAGCCCCTTCGGGCTTTCCCGGGAGCTCGGGATCGGCGGCAAGGAGGCAAAGCAGTACATCGATCAGTACTTCCGGCGTTACCCGGGTGTCTACCGGTATATCGAGGAACTCAAGGAACAGGCGAGAAAGGACGGATACGTCCACACCATCCTCGGCAGGCGGAGGTTTCTCCGGGACATCAACTCCCAGAACAAGGTTCTCCGGGAGGCGGCCGAGAGGATGGCGATCAACACGCCGATCCAGGGGAGCGCGGCCGACATCATCAAGATGGCCATGATCCGGGTAGACCGGGAGTTCCGGGATCGCCATATGCGCGCCGGGCTGGTCCTCCAGGTCCACGACGAACTCATCGCGGAAGGCCCCGAGACCGAGGCCCCCGAGGTCGAGCGACTCCTGACAGGTGCGATGGAGGGAGTGGTTTCCCTGTCGGTACCTCTCACCGTCTCCGTAAGCAGGGGGAAACATTGGGGGGAAATCCACTGATTCCAAGTCGTAGGGGGATGAATAGATCGCGGGGAAGCCGCGTCCTATGAGTGCGAACGATAAGGTGCACCAGCCGGACGAGGATCTCGTCAGGAACGCACTGGACGGTGACGAGGGGGCATTTCGCGATCTGCTGGAGAGGTACAAAAGACGGGCATACGGAGTGGCCCTGGGGATCGTGGGAGATCCGGACGAGGCCCAGGACGTCGTGCAGGATGCTTTCGTGAAGGCGTACTACAAGCTTTCGGACTTCCGGTTCGGAGCGAATTTTTACACCTGGTTCTACCGTCTCCTGGTCAACCAGGCGATCGACCGGTGGCGGAAGACGTCGAGGTCGCCCACGATTTCCTTCGACGAAGCGTGGGTTTCGGGGGAGACGTCAGAACCCGAGGCCATGGTATACCCGAAGACTCCCGAGGAACTGGCAGGGAACCGGGAACTCGCGGAGGGGCTCACCCGGGCGATCGCGGCCCTTCCGGAATACCACCGGACGGTCATCCTTCTCCGGGAAGTGGAGGGGATGGCATACGAGGAGATCGCCGGGATACTGGATTGCTCGGTCGGAACCGTGATGTCGCGCCTCCATTACGCGCGGGCGAAACTGAAAGAGGCGCTCAAAGGATTCCGGGAAGGGTAGGGACGAGAGGATATGGAGTGCAGGGAAACGAGGCAGATGATCCAGGATCATATCGACGGGCACCTCCCGCCCCGCGTGTCGGAGAAGCTCCGCGAGCACCTCGGGGGATGCGACCCGTGCGCCTCCGAGGAGGCGGAGCTAATACGTGTCGGGGATCTGCTTAGGCTTTGGTCCGCCGTACGCGTCGAGGAGAGGGAGCCGCAGCTTTCCGCCCTGTGGACCCGGGTCGGGGCCGTCATCGAGGAGCGGAGGAAGCCGTGGCTTGTTCCTCTTCTCCGCCGGTGGTTCTGGGTCCCGGCGGCCGCCGTGGTTGCGGTTCTGACCCTTCTGTTCTATCCTTTGGATGGATCGAGGGCCCCGTTTCATCCGAAAAGTTTCGATGTCACGGTGGAATCGCTCGAATCCGACGCGGCGACCGTTGCCCTGGTGGACAAAGGGGAGGATCTTCCACGGGTGATCTGGATTATCGAAAATGGGAACACCTGACCCGAAGCCGGGAAGCCGCCTCCCGGCGATTGCATTCATCGCTCTTATCCTTTTCGCGCATACCGTTGTGGCATCCCCGGACGCTCCTGTCGCGGTCGATGTGGGAGTCGTCGTTGCCTCCAACGAGGGAACCACGATGGACCCCGCGCTCTCCTCGATCCAGAAAAAACTGCAATCCATGTTCAATTACACCTCTTACCGAATGGTCGATCGCCTGAAACGTACCCTTTCCGTGGGCGAGACCGGGGATTTCGTGCTCCCCGGGAACCGTTCCATGCGCGCAACTTCCGTCCCCGCAAAGGGAAACAAGGTAAAGCTTGCCGTCCAGATCATGGAGGGAGACCGTAACCTTCTTTCCACAACGCTTGGCCTCAAGCGGGGAGGGATGGTGCTCGTCGGCGGGCTCTCCTACCAGAAAGGTGTCATGATTCTCATCATTTCCGCGGAATAGTCTCCCCTTTTGAATATCCGATCCGCCCCCTCCGTCATATCGGCAGAGAGTAAGGAAACATTCCTTGGGGAAAGCGGGTTACACCTTTTAAAAGGCAGTTTCTTAAGGTGAGGAGGAGGCGACGATGAAAAAACTGGTTGCGATAGCGGTTGCGGTGGCATTTTTGGCGGCGGTGGCTCCTTCTCCCGCCCTTGCCGGAGACAGTGAGTGGGCAACGGCCGGGAAGATCCTGACCGGGATCATCGGGGTGACGATTCTCGGAAACGCGATTGCGCACGCAAATGCGTACCCGCCCCCCGTGTACGCTCCGCGGGCGTATTATCCTCCCGAGGAGGTGTGGGTGTCGGGGCATGAAGTGAGCCGGATCGAGAGACGGTGGGTTCCCGGCCATTGGGAAATCGAACGGAAGGGGGGAATGGTCGACGACGATGACAGGTACGGCCAACGCCACGGGGGAAACGGGAAGCATCGTGCCCGCCGCATCTGGGTCCCCGGTCATTACCGGAATGTGGAAGTAAGGGTGTGGATTCCCGGCCACTGGGAGGTGCGCGGATAAGACCCGGGAGGGGGCCGGCCAGGCGACCGTCACCTGAAACGGACACCCCCGGAGGGCTTCCTGCCCCCGGGGGTTTTTTTCTCCCCCTCCTCCCTCGGGTTAGATTCTCCCGGGCGATCCTTCCCGGACGGGAGGGGAGGACTGGACGGGAGGGGAGGACTGGAAACAGGGAGCAGGACCTACGACCGGGAGAGGCGGGGGAGGGCACCGCCCGGATCCCGGCGGCGCATCAGGGCATCCACGACCTGCTTTCCGGACTCGACGACCTCGATCAGGGCAAGGTTCTCGCGGGAGATCATGCGCTGATTCTCGGCCTGACGGAAATAGGAGAGGATCGGGTCGAACCAACTCCCGGTATTGGCAACGACGATCGGTCTTGCGTGCAGGCCAAGCTGCTTCCATGTGAGGATCTCAAAGAATTCGTCCAGCGTCCCGAAGCCGCCCGGGAGGACCGCGAAGGCATCCGCCCTCCGGCTCATCTCGATCTTCCGCTCGTGCATGGATCGCGTGACGATCATTTCCGTGAGGTCTTCGTGGGCGAGTTCCGAAGTGCGGAGGAACTCCGGGATTACCCCGATGACCTTTTCCCCCCTGTCGAGGATGCGGTCCGCGAGTACTCCCATGAGGCCCACTGATCCTCCCCCGTAGATCAGCGTGATGTTCTCCTCGGCCATCCGGTCGGCCAGTGCGATCGCGTCGTCCCGGAAATCTTCGGGAACCAGGTTGCTCGAGCTGCAGAATACGCAGAGCGCATGAATTTCCATCCAACAAAGATACTTCCTATGCGGGAAAATGGGAAGCGGGGGAAATCCGGTTGACACGACCGGTGGGATTAAATACTATAAAAACCATCGATTAAATCGGGAGGACTGCCATGCCCAGATGGTTCCGGGACAACTCGTTGTCGATCGGGGAAACCCCCCTCGTGAAGCTCAACAGGATCACCGATGGGGCAAAAGCCACCGTGCTGGGAAAGGTGGAGGGGCGAAATCCGGCCTATTCCGTCAAGTGTCGCATCGGCGCCTCGATGGTGTGGGATGCGGAGGAAAAGGGGTTGCTCGGTCCGGGGAAGACGATCGTGGAGCCGACATCCGGGAACACGGGGATCGCACTCGCGTACGTCGCCGCCGCCCGGGGATACGGGATCGTTCTCACCATGCCGGAGACGATGAGCATCGAGCGCCGGACGGTGCTCCAGGCATTCGGCGCGAAGCTGGTGCTGACGGAGGGGGCAAAGGGGATGAAGGGGGCGATCGACAAGGCGGACGAGATCGTCGCCTCGGATCCCGAAAAATATTTTCTGCCGCAGCAGTTCAATAACCCCGCCAACCCGAAGATCCACGAAGATACCACGGGGCCGGAAATCTGGGAGGACACGGAAGGGGGGATCGATGTGCTCGTCTCCGGAATAGGAACAGGGGGGACGATCACGGGGGTTTCGCGGTTCATCAAGAAGGTAAAGGGAAAACCGATCGTATCCGTGGCGGTCGAACCCGTTTACAGTCCCGTCATCTCGCAGCATCTCCGGGGGGAGGCGCTTACGCCGGGACCCCACAAGATTCAGGGGATCGGGGCGGGATTCATCCCCGAGGTGCTCGACCTCTCGATGGTGGACAGGGTCGAGACCGTCACCAACGACGAATCGATCGAGTTCGCCCGCCGGCTGTCCCGGGAAGAAGGGATCCTGTCCGGGATCTCCTGCGGCTCGGCGGCAGCCGTTGCCGTTCGGCTGGCCCGGTCCCCCGAGTTCGAGGGGAAGACGATCGTGACGATCCTCCCCGACGCGGGGGAGCGGTACCTTACGACGGCGTTGTTCGAGGGGTGGTTCGATGCCGCCGAGGAAAAGGTGTCGAGCTAACCGGGAAACTGCCGCTTGACGCCGACGTACAGGGTCACGATGCCGCAGGTCAGCGGCCGGAAGGTTACGGAATCGCACCCCGCTTCCCGCATCATCTCCGCGAACTCCCGGGACGGAGGAAACTCCTGTACGGAATCGGGAAGGTAGGAGTATGCGCTTCCGCGGGAGAGAAGCCCCCCCAGCCGCGGGAGGACCCTGGTGAAGTAAATGCGGTAGAGGGTTCCGAAGAGGGCGGACTCCGGATGCGAGAACTCCAGGACCACAACGCGCCCGCCCGGCTTTACCACGCGGCACATCTCCCGCAACCCTCTGTCCCGATGGACCACGTTTCGGATCCCGAACGCGATGGAGGCGGAGTCGAACGCCTCGTCCCGGAAGGGGAGCGCCTCGCCTGGCGCCAGCACAAAGGCCAGCCTGCTTGCAAGCCCGGCGCGCGATGCCTTCGCGCGGCCGATCCGCATCATATCGGCAGAGAGATCCACCCCGGCCACCAATGCTTCGTTCCCCTTCTGCAGGAAGATCTCCAGCGCGACGTCGGCAGTTCCGGTCGCCACGTCCAGGTGGATTCCCCCTTTTTCAGGTTTGATCCACCCCACGGCTTCCCGTCGCCACCGGCGGTCCGTCCCCAGTGATAGAAGGCGGTTCAGGAAGTCGTACCTGGGTGCGATCGAGGAAAACATCTCCGCAATCGCACGGTTCCGGTTGTTCAGCCGGTACAAGAATTCCCCCCCACGGCGGATCTAAGTGGATAAGAAGTATACCAGTCCCCGCATCCGATGGGGGCAGAGGAACTTTCTTCCTCCACGACGGGTTTAACAGAATAGACAGATTTAAGCGGAGGAATGAATAATGGACCCGGAACAGGCATCTAACAGGGGAAGGGGACATTCCATCCGCCCGACATGGGGGAAGATACGATGAAAATGTCAGGAAAAGTGATGATCGCAATGGCATTACTGGCATCGGTTATCATTACCTTTTCTTCCGCCGCCGAGGAAGCAGGTACCGACAGTAACGAGATTTCCGCCTATTCCGTCGCGCGGTTGAAGATCTTCGAGGGATCGGTCTGGGTCCGAACCGCCGATTCCGGAGATTGGGAGGAATATCTGCACAACAGCCCCGTGGCGGAGAGGTCCCGAATCAGTGTGCCGGAAGGGTCCGAAGCGGAGCTGCAGTTTCACGGCGGACAGTTCCTGCTTCTTACCGAAGGAACAGAAGTAGACGTGCGGGAGATGAGAGAGAACAAGACGGAGTTCCGGCTCCGGTACGGAAATATCAAATTCTATCTGCCCGAAGCCGATTTCTCGACAGTCCGGTTGTCGGTTCCCAATCAGGGAAATATCGATTTCCCCGTCCCGGGACAGTACTGGGTAACGGCCGGGGCGGGCAGCGACTCCAAGCTGGTGGTCCGATCGGGGGAAGCGACCGTGGGGGTGGAGAGCGGCCAGTTCCCGGTCAACGCCGGGGAAGAGGCATCCATCGGACGAAGCGTACAGGTTAGCAAATACTCGGGCGATGCGGGTGGCGGATACGAAGCTCCCCCTCCTCTCACCGAGGAGGAGGAGAAGGCGAAAATCCCACCGGCTGCGGCGTACGAGCTACGCGAATACGGGGAATGGGTGGACACCCCGGAATACGGGTCCGTCTGGCGTCCCCGCGTAGCAAAGGATTGGACACCCTATTATTACGGGCGGTGGAATTGGGTGTCCCCGTACGGGTGGACCTGGATCGCCTACGAGCCGTGGGGCTGGTACCCGTATCACTACGGATACTGGACCAACCACTACTCCTTCGGGTGGGTATGGTATCCGTATCATTCGTTCGTCTCCTTCGGTTTTTCGCTTGGGTATCATTATGACCATTACAATGGCCATCACAATGTGCATCACTACCATCGGAACGCCTATTACCATTCCTCGAATGCCCGCTTCTATCGTAACGGCCGAAACACCCGCTGGGTTCCCTTGAGGCCCGGCGAAAGACGCGGAAGCGTGAGGTTCACGCGCGCCGACAAGCGGCTTACCCGGTGGAACAGGCCTTTACGGGAGGGGGCGGTTTACGTCAGGCGGGAAGGAAAAGGTGGGCGCGAGTGGCGCGACGTAAGCGTCGTCCAGAGGGAGCAGCAGCGCAATCGGGTATCCCGGACCGATGTCCGTCGGGAACGGGGGAGAGTGCAGGAAAGGGCTACGCGTCCGAAGAGCGTTGAAGGAAGTGGGCGCGGCAGGGAGACCCGCCGTCTCGAGGGGGGGAAGGTGCCCAGTGTCCGTACCGAGTCGGGAAGAAGCAGGCCCGCGCGCGAATTCCGGACGAGGGGGACCCGCCCGGGAAACACCGGTCGACCGGCGCAGCCCAGGCTAAGAAATGAGGCGCCTTCCAGGAGTGGCGGTAGAACCAGTAGTGGCGGCAGTAGGGGCACCTTCAGCCAGATCACCCGCGGTGGTGGACAGGCAGGCGGGGGCGATCGGGGCGGTATCCGGTCGGGCAACGTCAGCGAATCCGGCAGGAAAGCCAGCGTGCGTGGAAGATCGGGAAACAGGGAAAACGGCGCAGTGAGTAGGCCCGGCCGCAGGAGCGGCGGCAGCAGCGCCGGCAGAGCAGGCGGCTCTGTGAGCAGGTCCAGTGGAACGAGAGGGAGGGGCTCTAACGTCAGCAGATCCAGCGGCAGAAGCAGAGGCGGCAGCGCCGGCCGAGCAGGCGGCTCTGTGAGCAGATCCAGTGGAACGAGAGGGGGAGGTTCTAACGTCAGCAGATCCAGCGGCAGAAGCAGAGGCAGCAGCGCCGGCAGGACCGGCGGTGGTGTGAGCAGATCCGGTGGAACGAGAGGGGGAGGTTCTAACGTCAGCAGATCCAGCGGCCGAAGCGGCGGATTTGGCCGAAGCGGTGGTTTTGGCAGAGGTGGTGGCTCCGGTCGGGGCGGTGGTGGAAGAGGGCGCCGCTAGCTTGAAAGGGTAGCGGCCGCCGTCGACCCGAACGAAAGAAGGACCGATCCCGTTACGAGTGTGTGCCTATCTTACATCTTCCCCCGATTCGGTTTCAGGAAGGTTTCCCGTCGATACGGGACTTACGTTCACCTCGAACAGGGTGAGCCAGCGGCCTCTGGATTCGTCTGCCACCGAGTAAGGCGGCTTTGGAGGCGCTTCCCGTCTTTCCGTACGGAGACGAATATCCATGGCCTCTACCGGAGGCAGCCGGATGGCCACACCGGAGCGCCCGGACCGCACCGCCTGCTTTTTCGGGGCGCACCCCCAGAACAGGGAGAAGACCATCACGGATGCCGCCGCAAGCGGCAATACGTTCCCCCGGATTCTCATCGAACCTGCCTTTCCCCATCCACTCCATTGTACTCCCGTCCCGGCCGGTGGTAACCATACCGGAGGTTTTTTTCAGGAGGTATAATGGAAAGATAAGCGGCAGGAACCTGATCCGCCCCTAGGGACGGGCATTCCGGGTGCGTAAGGACAGGCGACGCTTCGGGGGACCGATCGATGACACCTCTTGCGGGTCCACTACTGGCAAACTTCTGGATGTACGAAGAGATCGACGCGCTTCGTTATCTTATGCCCAGCGACTTCGTCCTCTACCTTGCCCTGGCGGGGCTTTTGCTCACCCTTCTCCTCGACTTTCGCACTCGGTGATCCCGAACGGAGAGTTTTTCCTCCCCCCAGAGGGAAACGGCCAGCCTTTTCGCCTCTTGCCTGCCGGAAACCCGATCGGCAAGCGTTGCTTCCCGTATCCGTTCCAGGATCGATTCCACCTGCGGACCGGCCGGAACCCCCAGGGCCAGGATGTCGTCGCCGGAGAGAAGGGGTGGCCGTCTTGCCGCGTCCGCAAGCACGGGGCGAAAATCCACGACTCGCTTAGAAGCCGCGCTGCAGGAGGCCGTAACGAGCGCATGCAAATGATCCGGATTTTCCCACCTGCCAAAGATCGCTTCGATCCGGGCGTGGGGATTTTGCAGCATCCGCAGGTGCGTAAGCCGTGACAGGTCCTCCACCATCTGCACCACTTTCCGGACACGGGGGAGATGGAGGCGGCGTGCGAGAGCGTTCGTGCGGGGCAGGCGGAAGGTGTTCCTCCCGAACTGTCCACCGTGGGCATATCCCCGACTCCGCGGAGAATCCCGTTTCCTCTCCCGGGCGAGAAGGCGAGCTTCGTTCTCAGCGACGTCTACCAGGAGGTTGGCGAACAGCACCGTCTCCGGCAGGTGTCGCCCGAGCGAACGCTGGAGAAGGAGGTACCGCTTTTTCAGGCGGGAAAGAGGCCCGGCCCCCCAGTCCGGGATCTCGGGGATCAGCCTCGGCAGAATTCCCGCCCGGTACAGGTCCGATACCGTTCCGGACGGGTTCGCCGACAGGGATTTCGACAGTTCGCCGACCAGGCGCTCGGCGGAAATCGTCCCGAGCAGTTCCCTCGCCTCCCGGCAGATCGCCTGCCATGTACTCTTCTCGATGACGTATCCGGGCCGCTCGTTCTTCTGGCGGATGGCACGCAGCATCCGCAGGGGATCTTCCCGGATACGGTCTTGCGGATTCCCCACGCCCCGGATCCGCTTGCGGCGGAGGTCTTCCCTTCCCCCGAAGAAGTCGATCACCTCCCCGGTAAGCCGGTTTCCCTTTGTACGGAAGGAGAACATCAGGCTGTTGATCGTGGAGTCACGCCGGGCGGCGTCCCCCCGGGCATCGACTCCGTCGGTGCGGATCTTGAACTGGCGGTGCCCCGGGCCGGTGGAGCGTTCCGAACGCGCAAGCGCCACGTCGATCTCCTCCCCGGACCAGGAGGTCGACACCTTGTACACGGCGAACTGCTTCCCCGCCGATACGACCCGCCGGATTCCGAGCTCTTTCTGGGGAAGGGCCCGGACGATTCTTCCCAGCGTTTCGAACCCGATTCCGGTGACCATCAGGTCGACGTCCTTGCCCGGACACCCCTCGATGAGATCGCGGACGATCCCCCCCACGAGGTAGGGGGAACCGCCGGCTCCTTCCGCGGCACGGCAAAACTCCTTGACGAACCGCCAAAGCTGCTTTCGCCTCCGCAGGGCGCCAAGCACGCGAAAGGATATCTCCTTCGGGACGGGGTTCTTTTTCGCCGGGACCATGCGATGGAGCCCTCCCTCCGTCCACGATACTATCGTCATCGGGATTCCGGGACCGAAAAGAGGAGAAAGGGGAAGGGGAGGGGTCTTACCCCGTTTTCCGTCCGGCCATTTTCCCGAGAATCCGTTCCTTGTACTCGGGGAATTCGTCGAGGTTCACCGTCCGTCTCGTCATTATATTGAGCTTCAGGAGTTTGTAGTTAAGTTCTTGTATTTTATCCTTTTTCAAGTCCTCTCCCTCGATGGTCCGGAGCAGGTCCCGGAGAGTGAGGATCTCCTTGCGAAGTTCCAGTTCGGGCGGGATGCACCCTGCGTTTTTAAGAATCTTGTAGGCGACGCGAAGGTCCTCGGGAACCATCGCGTCGTCTTCGAGATGGAGAGGTTTTCCGGCGCCCGGAAGGTTTGCGAACTCCCCCCGCGCCATCGCCTCGCGAATCCTCTCCTCCGCGATGTTTTCCAGCAGGAACATGCCTTTCCCCCTTGGGGCATGGGGTATCATGCCGATGATACCACCGTTTTTGGGGGGGGGAGAGATGGAGCGGTTTTTCGGGTCCGGCAGGATCCGGCTGGCCCAGGGCGACATCACGAAGGAGTCGACGGATGCCGTCGTGAACGCCGCGAACCAGTCGTTGCTCGGAGGAGGCGGGGTGGACGGGGCGATTCACCGTGCCGGCGGGCCGGCGATACTTGTGGAGTGCAAGGCGATCCGGGCGAGGCAGGGAGGGTGCCCCGCGGGAGAGGCGGTGGTCACGACCGGCGGGCGGCTCCCTGCACGATACGTCATCCACACCGTAGGGCCGGTGTGGAGGGGAGGGGA
>Ga0255054_10000459_pt1 | contig 24146 bp, 20 predicted proteins | sample JV7_2_23_MG_FD_188634 | JGI IMG/M metagenome (GOLD analysis project Ga0255054, IMG submission 188634) | Seawater microbial communities from Jervis Inlet, British Columbia, Canada - JV7_2_23 | ecosystem: Environmental > Aquatic > Marine > Inlet | place: Canada: British Columbia | collected... | reverse complement strand
TAATCACTACGGTCTACTCGGATGACGGCCGCAAGATTGCCGAATTCTTTGAAGAGCGGCGGATTATCAAATCCCTCGACGAAATGCCCCCGGCTTTGATCAATGCGTTTATTGCGGCAGAGGATTCGAGATTCTATAAACACAAAGGCATTGATTTTTACAGTATTATCCGGGCCTTTTTCAAAAACCTGGAGGCCGGTACCATCGTTCAGGGCGGCAGCACCATCACCCAGCAGGTGACAAAATCCTTTTTGCTGTCGCCTGAAAGAAGCTATACCCGCAAATTAAAAGAAGCCATTCTGGCTTATCGGATCGACAAGGCATTTAACAAAAAAGAGATTCTTTTTCTGTATTTGAACCAGATTTACCTGGGACATGGTGCCTATGGCGTGGAAGCGGCTGCGGAAAATTATTTCGGCAAATCCGTTAAGGAGATGAACCTGGCCGAATGTGCCATCCTGGCAGGGTTGCCGCAGGCGCCCAGCAAATACTCCCCGTTCAAACATCCGGAACGGGCTAAACAGCGGCAAATCTATGTGTTAAACCGTATGGTGGATGAAGGCTATATTTCCAACATCCAGGCTACCGAGGCCATCAATACTGCCGTGGAGATTAAGCCGCGCCGCAACTGGTATATTGAAGAAATTCCTTACTACACCGAACAGGTCCGCCGCTATGTCGAGGAAAAATACGGCCGCGATGTCCTTTACACCCAGGGGCTCAAGATCTATACGGCCGCCAATATCGAGATGCAAAAAATCGCCCGGGGAGAGATTAAAAAAGGCCTGTATGAACTGGATAAACGCCAGGGTTTCCGGGGACCGCAAAAAAAGCTGGCACCTGAAGAAATCGAGACATTCTCCCGGACGATTCAATCCGAGCTGGACGACCATCCGCTTGAAGCCGGCCAGACCGTAGAGGGCGTGGTCATTAAGGTGGACGATAAAAACAAAGCGGTTACGGTTCGGATCGGAAATTCTTTAGGACAGATTGCGCTTGAGGATATGAAGTGGGCCCGCAAACCGGACCTGGAGGTCGCTTACTATGAAACCAAAGTAAAACTTCCCAGTGAAGCGCTGCATGCCGGAGATGTCATTCTGGTTAAGGTTAAAGAAAAAATAAAAGATTCGGATGTGTGGCAGCTGGCTTTAGAACAGGAGCCCGTGGCCCAGGCAGCACTGCTGTGCCTCGAGGCTGAAACCGGATTTGTAAAAGCCATGATCGGCGGACGCGATTTCCGCGACAGCCAGTTTAACCGTGCATTCCAATCCAGGCGGCAACCGGGTTCCGCCTTTAAACCGATTATCTACGCGGCGGCGATAGATAAGGAGTTTGAAGAAACCGATAAGATTTACACCCCCGCTTCGGTAATCATTGATTCACCGATCGTGTGGGAAGACGAAGAGCGGGATTTTACCTGGAAACCCAGAAACTACAAAGAGCGTTTTTTCGGTCCCACCCTGATGCGCGATGCCCTGGCCAAATCACGCAATGTGGTGACGATCAAGATTTTGCAGGATATCGGCATTGATTATGCCATTGAATACGCCCGGAAACTGGGAATAACCTCTGATCTGAGCAAAGATCTCTCTATCGCTCTGGGGTCCTCGGGCGTATCGTTGCTGGAGCTGACCAAAGCCTATTCGGTGTTCGCCAATCACGGGTATATGGTTGAACCGGTATTTATCACCAAAATTATCGATCGTGAAGGCAATGTGCTTGAAGAGATGGCGCCGGAGCGCATTAAAGTCATCGAAAAGACGACCGCCTACCTGATAACCCACCTGCTGGAAGGTGTGGTCAAGCACGGGACCGGCTGGCGCGTTAAGGCATTAAACCGACCGGTGGCGGGCAAGACCGGCACCACCAACAATTTATTTGACGCCTGGTTTATGGGCTATACCCCCCAGTATATCACCGGTACCTGGGTGGGCTTTGATGACGAGGCCCCGCTGGGGAAATCCGAAACGGGCTCCCGGGCTGCCAGCCCGATCTGGCTGGGTTTTATGAAGCGAGTGCTGGAAGATAAGCCACCCAAAATTTTTGAGGTGCCGGAAGGCATTGTCTTTACCAAAATAGATGCTGAAACCGGGCTTTTACCGATTCCCGAATCCAAAGAAACGGTTTTTGTTTCCTTTAAGGAAGGCACCGAGCCTACCGAATACAGTAAAAGACCGGGCGAGATTGCCGATACCGGAGAGTTTTTTAAGAAGGATTTGTAGTCTGGCCTCTGGCTGCTCGCTACGGGCTTCTTGCAGCTGGTTGCCTATCAGGTGTCAAGAATCCGTAGGTGTCGGGTGTCGGGTGTCAGGTGTCAGCAAACATATGACAGAATGCGGAATCTGATAATTCTCGCGTCTTCAGGTTCGTAATCCTGACACCTGAACACTGACACCTGACACCTATTTGAGGCCAGTTATTTAGGCGCAGGATAGACAATTTTTTTCGTGGCCATACTTTTGGGCCATACGATCTGCAGTTGACCGTTGAGCCATTGCACCAGGAAAGCCGGCAATTTATTTTGTTGGCTTTTATTATTGTAGGAAATAAATTTAACCGGCCCCAATACGGTCATCAGGTTGGTTTTAGCCAGCGCATCGCGAACATTTTTAGGTGTCGGTACCTTGGTGCGTTTTAGCGCATCGGCGATTACGGTGATGCCGGCATAGGCCTCGGCCCCGTAATGTTCGGGTGGGGTCTTGTACCTGGCAATAAATTTTTCATTGAAAGTGCCGGCGCCGCGGTGAGGCACCGTGGGGGTCCAAATGGCGGTGCAGACAATATGATCAGAAGCCTGCCCGGCGTGCGCTGCAAATTCAGGCTGAACAAAACCATTCCCCCCGCCGACAAACAGTTTCGGATTCAGCTTCAGGTCCTTGGATTGGCGCACCAGCAATGCGGCGCCTTTGGCATTGTCCGCGGCCGCGTATATTAGATCGGGATTCTTAGCCTTCACGCGGGTCAGCAACGGCCTGAAATCGGCAGCACCGGCTTCAAAACCTTCCCTGATAACCGGCTTTAAACCCAGTTCGCCTGCCTTTTTGAAAAATCTTCGGGCGTCTGCAGCATGTTTAAGCGAATTTGCATGCACGATGGCAACGGTTCGAATGTCGGTGGCAACCGTTGATACAAAAGAGGCCACTGCATCCAGGCTCTTACTCACCGGCGGATTCAGCCTGAAGATATATTCCCAGCTTTGCTCGGTGATTTTGTCCGCTGCAGCGCTGTTTACCAGAAATGGGATTTTATTTCTTTGGGCGATGGAAATGGTTGACCAGGTTACCGTACTCGAAAAGCCGCCGCCGATCACAAGGATCTTGCCCCGCTTGATTAACGTTTCAATGGCCCTGCGCCCCACATCCGGATTGCCCTGCGTATCTGCCTCGATCAGCTCAATTTTTTTACCGTTTATCCCGCCGCCGGCATTGACTTCTCCGGCTGCCATCAGAACCGATTTTTGTTGAATGCGCCCGAACGGGGCCAGGTGGCCTGTAAGCGGCAGCATGACCCCGATCTTTAATGAGTTGGCTGCCAGCGCGCTGGAAAGCATGATTCCGCTGATGAATGCAAAAAAACTGAAAGCAATGGCCGCTTTTTTCGCCAAGTTTATCTCCCCGTCAAATTTTTTCTCACAAAAGGGCTGGAATAAAATTAAAGGTTTTATACCACGAAAAGCCCCGAAGAGACAACTTGCTTCTTCCGGGGCTTTTTTGCGATTTGCCATTTTTTCAGTGGTTTTAGGTTTGAAAATCTTGTGTGGCTTTAAATTCGATTAGACCTGTGGTATTAGGAAGTTATTCAAGTTTAAATACTCAGGATAGGCGGTTTCCAAATTTTTAACATAATTTTTCGATAAGCGGAAAATTTTCCATCTAATATTTGAAGTGATTTCAAAACCTCAGACCAGGTTCAAGGGCAAGGCGTCCCGCGGATTTAAAGCGGAGCGTACACGATAGTACGTGAGCATTTGAATCCGCGGGACAACGCAGCCATTGGGCCTTAGATGGGGTTTTGAAACCGCTTTTAGTGTGTTGTGTCAAATTAAATCACATGGAAATAAGCAAGCTTGATCACTTGGTATTAACTGTTAAGGATTTTGAAATAACAACATCCTTTTATGTGGCAGTGATGGGTATGAAAAAAGAGGTGTTTGGTAACGGTCGAGTAGCTTTGAAATACGGAAGTCAAAAAATCAATCTCCATGAGCTCGGAAAAGAATTTGAACCAAAAGCGAATAAACCCATGCCGGGCTCCGCAGATTTATGCTTTATAACACAAACGCCACTTAATGATGCAATGGCTCATGTAAAGAGTTGTGGAGTTGAAATAATTGAGGGTCCGGTAGAAAGGACAGGAGCAAATGGCCGAATACGTTCATTTTACTTTAGAGACCCAGATCATAATTTAATTGAAGTGGCTAATGAAATATAGACCCCATAACAAATCCTAACTTCATTAGAAGTTGTTTCAAAACCTCAGATCAGGTTCAAGGGCAAGGCGCAGGCCGATCGAGAAAGCGCAGCATACATGGGTATGTGAGCATTTATCGGAGGTCTGCAACACAGCCATTGGGCCTCAGATGGGGTTTTGAAACAACTTCTAGGCGTCTGATTCAAGCTCACCGCTCTTTGCTAGAGCGATAAAATGAGCCACATCAATTTCTTTCGGGCAGACAAAAGAACACGCCATGGATGTATGACACCGATAAACCCCTTCTTCACTGTACAGCAACTTTTTTCTTTCATTTTTGGCCTGCTCGCGTAAATCCATCAGTCGCACAATACTGGCTATTATGGCGTTTGGTCCCAGAAAATTATGATGGCTGCTGATACAGGCGGTTGCACAGCAGAAGCAATTAATACAGCGGGTTGCATCAACATAGCGCTCCAGATGACGTGGAGAAATTTTATATTCATCTCCAGAGTTCGGATTTTCAACAGGATCGATGATATACGGCTTAATTTTATGGACCCGCTCGTAGGCTTTGTCGAAATCTACAATCAAATCCCGAACCACAGGCGCAATCGTAAGCGGCTCAATCAAAAATTCGGTTGTCTCAAAATATGCAACTGCATTTTCCACCAACAGCTCGCAGGCGAGCATTGGTTTGCCGTTAATTTTCACCGAACAGGTACCGCATTGCCCATGCTCACAGGATGAATTCCAGGCCAGGGTCGGATCCAACTCTTTGTTGATTTTTCGAAACAGGTCGGTAAACCGAAGAATTCTACCGGTTTCTAATTGATAGCTCTGGATCCAGGATCTTTCGTTGTCCGGATCATAACGCCGAATTTTTAAGACGATCTCATAGGTTTTCTGCATGCTTGTTTTCCTTGACTATAGCAACCGCTTATTTCATCTCTGCACCAAAACGACAGCATTTGTTTGGGTCGTTTAATACTTTCTCTCGATAATGCCAAATCGTTCGCAATGTTCACAATTGGATTCAAATATGCTCATGTCAACTGAGCGTTTTCCCAAATCAACTTCTGCAAACTCGGTCATAGTGGCTAAGGTATGATAGTTAAAGTCATCCTTTCGCTCCGGAAAATCTTTGCGGGCATGGCCGCCTCTGGATTCTTGTCTGTTCAGCGCGCAAACAGCCGTGACAAGGGAAATGGACAATAAATTGTCTAACTCCCAGCGCAGAATGAGCTCTGGATTCATTTTAAGACTTTTACAAGCCAAAGTGGTATTAGCGGCACGTTCTTTCAGCGCTTTTAAGGTCTCAATGGCCTCGCTGAGACCCACTTCTGTGCGGAACACGCCAACTTTTCCGGTCATAAGCGCTCTGGATTCCTCGCGGATTTTTTCCAGATTTTCCTTTCCTGTTTGATCCAGGTAGGCGGAAAACAAAGTAAAAGATTTTTTTCCGGTATCTGCGGACAACTCCGGTAGCTTATCCGCCAGGGATTCAACTACCCGTTGGCCGACAAACCGCCCCATGGTGATCAGCTCTAAAATGGAATTGGTTCCCAGCCGGTTGAAGCCATGAAAACTGGCCGCAGCGCATTCGCCAACGGCATACAGTCCAGGGATTATCTCCACGCTGGTGTTTTGGACTTCACCAAATTCAGTGGTCGGAATCCCCCCCATCTGGTAATGGTTGCTTGGACGTACCGGGCAGAGTTTAATTTTCGGATCGATATTCACAAATTTTTTAAAAAAACTCGTGACCTCCGGTATTTGAACCTCGTGGACGTAATCCGAAAGATGCCTCAGATCGATCCACACATGTTCGATATTATGATCCGGATTCATTATGCCCCGGCCTTCCTGAACCTCGGTTTCAATGGCCCTGGCGACAAGGTCGCGCGGTGCCAGTTCTTTCATCTTCGGGGCATATTTTTCCATGAAAGGCTCAAGATCTCTGTTGCGCAAAATACCGCCAACCGATCGCAACGTTTCGCTGGCAAGAATTCCCGGTCCGACAATTCCGGTTGGATGAAACTGCACGGCTTCGAGATCCATTACCGGTAATCCTGCATCCAGAACAATTGCCAGACCGTCGCCGGTGTTCTGACGACAATTGGTTGTAACCCGGAAGATCTGGCCGTCTCCGCCGGTTGCGAAAACCGTGGCTTTCGCGCAAACCGCAATAAATTCACCTTTGCGCTCGCGGAACAGTACAGCGCCGACGCAGCGACCGTCTTTAAATAAAAGCTCGGTTGCAATAGACTGATTGACAAATGAAACCCCGCAGCGCAGCGTTTCTCCCCAGACACTATCCATAATCCCTTTGCCCGTTCTGTCCGCTTCAAAAACGGCGCGATAAGCAGAACTTTCGCCGAATCTAACTGTGTGTCCCCCGAAAGTTCTTTTACTGAGCCCGCCATCTTCATTGCGGCTGAAATGCATACCTTTGTTTTCCAACCAGATGATTTGCTCCCAGGCAGATTCGACAATCTTTTTGACCACATTTTGATCCGCCATACAATCCGACCCTTTCCAGGTATCAAACATGTGATAGATGGGCTTGTCGACCGGATCCTTCGGGTCCACCGCCGCCAGCCCTCCCTGGGCCGTGCTGGTATGCGATTTTTGGCAATGCGGAACTTTGGTAACCGCGATAATTCTTGTGCCGGGTTTTCGCTCCAGAATTTCGACGGCACAACGCAGTCCGGCACCGCCGGCACCAATTACCAGCACATCGCAGTCCAGCGTTGAGGAAATCTTGAATTTAGCAGCCATATGCAAACTCCATACGGATTCGTTAGATGGGGTTTTGAAACCACTTCTAGATGGTAATTATTATTTTTAGGCCGATCCAGGCAGACAAAACCATCACAACCGCAACCAGCACGGTCATCAAAATCTGCAGACGCCGCGAGACGATATAGTCTTTACCCACTGAAAACAGCCCGTAGCCGCCATGGTATATAACGGCCAGAACCATAGCAACATCAACAATTTTGACAAAAAAGTTTTGTATCCTGGCAATAATCACGGCCGAATCCTTGCCCACTGCTGGATTAAGATGCATAAATAAAAAATGCGCCGGTATCATTGCCAGCAGGAACACTCCACTGACTCTTTGAAATTTCCAGAACTGCGAATGCCCCAATCGCCAAATTCTTGCCAAGAATGCATATCCACAAATCACGGCAATGATAAATACGATCAGCCAAAAGAAAATTGGTGAAGCACTCTGATTTCCAAGGAGCATAAAAACAGCTAAAAGGCATACATAGGCAGCCGACACCAAGAACAACCATCGAATCATCGCAGTATCATCACGATAGCCGTAGATTTCAAAAAGTATTAATCTGCCGCCATTGACGGCGTGAAATATCACCGGAATCGCAAGCAACCATTCGAAGAAAACAATCAACGGGGAAGAAAACAATGCCATTTTGGCATCATAGTCTTGGGGGCTGCTGAGAGCGGAAAGGGTGATTAGATGAAACCAGACATACAGGACCAAAAGCAAACCTGTGATCCGGTGACCCCAACTTAAAATAAATGCCCAGCCTCTGGTCTTGGCATAAAAGGCGATATAAGGTATCTTGTTGAGAATTCCGAAAATCTGGTCAGTGATTTTTATCGTAATGAGACTCGGTTGCATTTCAGATTTTGCCTTCATCGCTCTTGTTTGAACTCAACTTCCTGAAAGATTTCTTTGGCCACACGAAAGCTGTCCATTGCCGCCGGAACACCACAATAAATGGCGGCCTGGAGGAGAACCTCCATGATATCGTTCTTGCTACAGCCATTGTTTAAAGCGCCTTTTAGGTGTAGCTTTACCTCGTGAGGTCGGTTAAGGGCGGTGAGCATGGCTAAGTTAAGCAAACTCCGGGTTTTTCGGTCCAGTCCTGGCCGGGCCCAGACATTACCCCAGCAGTATTCAGTAACGAGTTCCTGTAAAGGCCGACTGAAATCGTCTGCCTGTGACATGGAAGCATCCACGTGCTCAGCACCCAGCACCTCCCGGCGAATTTGGAGTCCTTTTTCGAAAAGTTCACTCGTCATCGTTATTTTCCTTTTCTGTTAACATGTTTTTTTCTGCAAGCTTCGAAAAACCACTTCAGCGGCCTTACGGACTTGCTCTTTACTGGCCTTGAAGGCAGTCTCCGGTTTTTCGACAAAGCTTTTCCTGCATATTGTTTCAAAATCTTTCCAAAATCTTGTACACTCGCGCAATTTTATCCCGCGGAAACAACAACTGTATTAAAAATTAAGATTAAAGCTCCGATCCCCAGATTAAACGACCAGCATTTTACCCCTCTTTACGCTCGTACAATTTTCTGATCACGATGGCGTTGGGCTTACACTCATTTAAACACAGATTGCACAAGGTGCATTCATCCAGATTCTCCGCGATGGTAGCCGGCCAATCTGCTTTATTTTCAAAAATATTTACCGGGCAAACCCGGGAACATTGACCGCATTCTTTTATTCCGACGCATTTATTCCGATCAATCGTAACGTCAATAAATTCATTCATACATCACCTTTAAATTACATCCCGGCGATTCTGGATGCCAGCCGTAAAATTTTGCGGGATCGCTCCACAACCGGATAGTCGACAAACTTCCCATCCACCTGAATGGCTGCCGCACCGCAAGCTGCTTCGGCTTCAAAAGCATCAACAACCCGCTGCGCAAAAGAAATCTCTTCTCTGCTAGGGGTGAAAATAACATGACAGGGTTCAATCTGATTCGGATGGATGCAAAGCTTGCCCTGGAATCCCATCTGCTTAGCCCTTCTGGCATCATCCTTGAGCGAATCCATATCCTTTAGATCGATCATAAACGGTGTATCCAGGGGCGGCGGAATACCGGCGGCCCGGCAGGCTACCGCTATACGCGAGCGGGGATAAATGAGTTCACGGCCGTCTTTTGTGATTTCAATTCCCATATCCAGGGCATAATCCGCAGCCCCCAACGCGACCAAAAATTCCCGATTCAATTCGATCGCTGCAGATAAAATTTGGAAAATATTTTGAATCGCCAAGGCAGATTCTGTCAGTAAAATAACTGCAATACCTCCGGCATTCAATCCTTGCTTCTTCTCGAAATCAACAAGCAACCGGTGTATTTTGTCAACTTGATGACCATTTTCGGTTTTTGGTAATACAATTCCCCCGAGCTCTTTAACCACAACTGCTTTTAGATCGCCCATAAAAAAGTCTGTTTCAAGCCCGTTTATCCGCACAAGAACCCCGCGGTCTTTATGGGCGATAATTTTATCGCTCACCAGCGCTCGGGTTTCCACTTTTTGGCTAGCGGTCACCGCATCTTCAAGGTCGATAATCACACGATCGGCAGCAGTGGCAATGGCCTTATCAACTCGATCGGGTCGATTACCGGGCACAAAAAGTGCAGTGCGAATGGGTCCCAGTTTATCTGTTTCAGGCTTCATAGTTCAGTTCTCTTCCACTTGGCTCCTAGAAGTGGCTTCAAAACCCCATCTGAGGCCCAATGGCTGCGTTGCAGACCTCCGGTAAATGCTCACATACCCATGTATGCTGCGCTTTCCCGATCGGCCTGCGCCTTGCCCTTGAACCTGATCTGAGGTTTTGAAACCACTTCTAAAAAGGTTTTACATATTCTTTGGCAATCCTCACAATATCCGAAAATGACTCGGCCACCCGAATACCGGCTTTGTTAAACATCGATATTTTGCTCTTTGTGGTTCCACGGTCTCCTTCAACGATTGTGGCGGCATGACCGAATCTAATCCCCGGCATATCATCCACAAATCGACCTGCAATAAATGCGATAATGGGGGTTTGGAATTTTTCAGCAATCACAAGTTCGGAAAGCTTCTCTTCAATTACTCCCCCGGGTTCGCTGAAAATCACCACAACCTTCGTTTCAGGGTCATTTTCAAACAATGGTATCAAGTCCAGAAAATTCGAGCCTACTACTGGATCCCCTCCGATCCCTATACAGGTACTTTGTCCGATCCCGTTAGCCGTTAAAAGATTTGCGACTTCAGTGGTCATGCCGCCGCTGCGGGATGCAATTCCAACACATCCCGGCATATACGCTTTTTTAACGTCACCCACCGGACCGCCGGCCATTCCCAGCTTAATTTTTTCTGGTGAGATTAAACCGAGCGTATTTGGCCCGATGACGCGAGCTTTGTTTTCATTGGCTACTTCTAGAAATTCTATGGTGTCTTTTCGCGGAACACGCTCTGATATTACTACGACAAGCTTTATTCCGTTTTCCAGCGCCTCAATTACGGCGTCTTTTACCAGCGCAGGGGGAACGGAAATAACGGAAGCCTCCGCAGGCTGCTCCCTGAGGGCCTGGCGGACCGTATCATAAACAGCAACACCGTGGACAGTTTGGCCCAATTTGCCGGGCGTCACACCGGCGACAACATGCGTTCCGTAATCCATCATATCCTTTGTAAAGGTACTTGCTTCCCGCCCGGTAATTCCTTGGACAATAACGCGTATATTTTCATCAGCTAAAATAGCCACTTCAAAACCTCTCTTTTGATGTCTATATTGAAAAATTTTCCACCGCCAGCTGGGCCGCCTCATCGATGGAGCATGTTCGATCCCCAAACTGGACGCCGTATTTTGAAAGAATCTTATATCCTTCTTCTTCCCATGCGCCCGGTATTCTAAAGACCGCTATTGTCGTTGCAGGGTCTTTGCCGGACTCTAAAACTCCTTTGATAATGCCCCGGGCAACAAGATCAACGCGGGTGTTGCTGACCACATTCATAATGACTGCAATTTTCTCAACACCGGGTTTGGAAAGAATCAGTTTTGTAAGCTCTTTTACTTTTAGAACGGAAGGATTTCCACCAATTTCACAGTAGTTCGCAGGCTTTCCGCCATGGGCTTTAACGGCATCGAATGCAGTCAATGATGCCCCACCGCCGCCGATAATCAAACCCATGGTTCCGTCGAACTCTATGACGCGGCCAGCCACACCTCGGTGATCAAGGTTGTCGATCTCCATCGCCTTGCGTTCAAACTCAGATGCGGTGCGTTCCGGCTGCACTCTATTTTTATCTTTTGCGATCTCGCTCAGTTCCCTGTGCCTGAACATGGCATCATCATCGATTTCGAGATGACAATCCAGCGCAACGAGTCTTCCCTCCTTTGTTAATGCTAACGGATTGATTTCGGCCACCGTGGCATCATAATCAAGGAAGATATCGGCGAGTTTAGATAGTATTACCGTCAGTGCCAGCAAACGTTTTCCGGTAACACCGGTTTCGGAAATGATTTCCTTTGCACGATAATACGGCAATCGATGCCGCGCAGAAAAAGTTTCATATCTTACCTTACCCGGATCGCTAGCGGCCAAAATTTCTATGTCCACCCCTCCTTGGGGAGAAAAAATCGCAATCGGCGCCTTGGCCACCGTATCATAGGTAATTGCCATAAAAAATTCCCGGTCAATTTCAAGCTTTTCTTCCACCAGTAGCTTTGGGATATGATAGCCTCTTATTTTTTTACCTAGCAAATTCTTGATCCCATCTTGACATTGTTCTAAAGAATCAGCTGTGATAACGCCACCGGCTTTGCCGCGTCCCCCAATCGGCACCTGTGCCTTTAACATGACCGGGGTTGTGAAATTAAAGCCATCCACCGCAGACACAACCTGGCCTGCTGGTAATTCAATCCCGTATTTTTTCAATATTTTTTTGGCTTCAAACTCAAGTAAGCGCATTTATTTCTCCCAAACATCTTATAAATTCGACTCTTTGTATTTCATCCGGCCCTATTCTTTTCGTAAAAGTTGGGAAGACCACTTGCGCATATCCTTGATCCCATCAAGCTTCTCAAGCGCTTCGACGATTTTCAAACGCTGATCCTTTTTCATGATCTGGCCGGTAAGCTCATGGAACCGTTCTATCATCTCTTCCCATGAAAGCGGATTCTCAGGATCGCCTTTGGGATATTCGACCGTCGTAGAATAACGCTTCTCATCTTCTGTCAAAATCTCAGCGGTGGCGCGCCATTGTTTGGGGAAAGTCCGGTCTAGTTCAGGATCAATGATGCACTCCACTTTCCTCATCATCTCTCTTACGGGTCTCGACAGGATCGTGGAGGGCTGAAATTCTTTCAGGCCTGCCCTGCCATAGAGCAATGCCGCGGCAGCCCCAAAGGGCATACTGAACTGGGCATCGACGATCGATTGTGGCTTGTACTTGCTTTCTATTGGCTCCGCAATGAGATGCGCCCCGGCCCTTAAAACCCCGACCTTAATCTTCTTTACCTGCTCTGGACGAAGGTTGTTTTCCTTTACGATTTTCAGAACCGCGTCAATCGGAGAATGCATGTAGCGGCAACAGGCGTGAGTCTTAACCGATGTCTGCAGGATTTGGAATCCGGAACCGATTCCTTCAAGGACCTTGGACGGATCTGCTCCGTTGGAGTAAGCATGCAGAAATCCATCCCTTCCCTCGAGGATCGAACTGGGGCCTTTAAATCCTTTACGGGACAACAGGGCTGCCACCATGCCGCTATGGGCTGCCCATCCTGCGTGAAAAGGCTTTGTCCATGCCCCTTGGGCGAGATACTCCATGGACCCTGCTGCCTGACTTCCTGATATGCCCATGGCATTCAAAATCTCCTCTTCTTGAAGACCTAAAATCTTCGAAGAAGCAACACTCGATCCAAAGGTCCCACAAGTTCCAGTGGGATGGAACCCCCGTTTGTAACTGTTCTCCGGTCCCAAGGCGCTTCCGAGGCGAACCATCACCTCGTAACCTAAAACAACGGCCAAAATGAAACGCTTGCCGGAAGCACCAGCCATTTCACCTGTGGCCAACGCCGAAGGGAAGACGACGACCCCCGGATGAAGTGATGATTCGTTATCGACATCATCCATTTCGATTGCATGGGATGACGTCCCATTAGCAAGGGCCGAGTACAGATAGGGGGCTTTCTCCTTGGTCCCAACTATCACACCCTCCCCCTTCTCCATCTCCCTGACAAACCGATAAATCGTTTGGGAAGGATCCTCTTTCGATCCCCGACATGCGACGCTGATAAAATCCAGGAACCTGTATTTTACACAATCGATCACCTCATCTGAAAGGTCATTAAACATCATGCGGTTGCAATACCTGGCAAGTTCCTGCGTGATACCCATATCCCCTCTCCTCCAAGGATCTCATTCATAAAGCTTCTTGCATTTTTTTATTTCATATCAGCTAGTTATTTGTTCCGTCAAGCCTTAAATCCTGTTACAAAGCGACTACAAAAACTTTAAATAGTTGAATACGGCAGTTCTCACTTTGTTGATAGTTTTTTTATACTTTCTGGACCTCGAAATATGACAGATAATGAAAGGATATATTCGTTTTTCTCAATAAATCCAGCCCTGAAGTCACTCCGGGATAATGGCGACCTTCGATTTTAATCCACCCAGTTAAATCACCTTTAAAATCTATAAGATTGACTTCAGAATTTATTATGTGATATCAAAATTTGATAAATTGATTATTCATTATCTATTCTCGATCTTAGCGGAACTTCTTATCCTGCAATGTCCGATAATCCGCTGAGCCTCTTCTGAAATCGGTAAATACTGCCGCCTTGCGGGATACTTTTTCTACTAATAAAATAATTACCAAAAATTGTTGGAAACGATTGAACTGTAAAATTTTTCATTGGTAACAATATTAACCAACAAGGAAGGAGGAGGCCATATTTATAGGGAAAGGTTTTGTTGGGAATCGTGGGGATCTTTTTACGGGAGCTCTGCTTTACCGTTCCAGCCGGAGCAAAATAAACAACCTAATAAAATGGCAATGGAGGTGGTGCTTATTGATCTAGCTGGTTCGGGACGCTAAGATCTTAAATCAGGAATAAATTCAAAAGGAGGTAAAAATGAAAAAGCTTAAGTTGGGATTGGTTTTAGGATTGGCTGTGGTATTAATATCGGTATTTGCTTTACCTGGACCTGCGGCAGCTGAAAAAAAAATGTGGAGATGGGGGACCTCTAATCCAGGGGCCTATGGTTATAGAGTATCCGCTTTCATGTCAGATTTCTTGCGAAGGGGTATGCCGGATTACGACGTTACCGTTTACCCATTCGTTTCAACCACCGCTAATATCAAGAGCTTTCTCGTGGGCGAGCTGGAAAGCACGTATTCGGCCGAGCCGGGATTGAGAAAATTGTACGCGTTTAAAAAACCATTTAAGGGCTTTGAACCCAACGTAAAGCAAATGCCGGTGCAGTCTCTCTGGACCTACACCATGGAAACCCATATATTGACTTTACCGAAGAACAAAGACAAATTTCGGTCCTGGGAGGATTTGGACGGCAAGAAAATCTACATGACGAAGGCCGGATATATGAACCATATCAACATCTTCAGAGCCATGGGGGACGTCAATGGTCTGAAGATCAAGCACGTCGAAGTTGATATGTCAAAGGTGGCGGATGCGCTAAGAGCGGGAACCATAGACGCCACCGCAGCTTATACAACGGCTTTGGTATCGCTGGCTAGCTGGATTAAGGTGCTTGATGTGGCCAGTCCCCTGCAGGGAGTGAATCCAACCCCAGCACAAATCAAAAAGCTAACAGCGGCAGGTTTTGCCCCCGCGAAGATCAACATGAAAAAAGCGTATACGAGAGACCTGGGAGTGACTGAACTCTATGGCGTGCCTTTTTACTTCGGTTACCACCACGGGCTCAATTTCCCGGCAGAGGACATTTATAGAGCGCTCAAAGTATTTGAAGCCGGATCGGCTGATCTACTCAAGCTAGACCCTGGTTTCGGACCACTGGCCGCAGACGTCGCCGGGTTTCAAGTTCTGGGGATAAAGAGCATACCCGAGGTACCCGTCCATCCGGGATTGGCGAAATATCTGAAGGAAAAGGGCTTATGGGACCCGTCCTGGGTAATAGCTACCGAGGGAACGATCAAGGCAGCGATAGCGGAGATGAAAGCTAAAGCGCAATGATCTTTTTGGAAAAAATAAGGGGTCGTTAAGGGTTTACAATAGTGGGCTCACCTCTGTAAAACGCCAATAAGGGGTGAGTTCACTACCTCTTGAGTCATACCGTTAGGGGGTGAACAGATGGAAAAAAATCCGTTGCCAGATGCAGCGAATTCATTGGCTGAAATGCGTAAATTCTTAATCCCCGCCTATCTTACAGTCACCATCGTATATTTAGGTTTTTCGCTACATTATTTCACAACCGGCTTAGGAGGAACAATGCTCCTTGCCGTAACTTTAGTCCCCATAGCATACGTGCTGTGGGTGTTAAATTCTTTTGTCGCCGGAGAGCTGCCGTATCCACGTCTGGGACTTAAACCCAATATTGCCATAGCCAGCCTGTACATCGCTATGTGCATCTTTTCCATAATATACATGCGAGTGGAGTTTGACGCCCTCATTTATGACAGAGCGGGTTTCTACAACACCCCTGACAAAATCGTAGGCGTGATGATGTTTGGTCTCGTGCTCGAATATACCAGACGGGAACATCGTCTACTCTTTTATCTCATCCTGTTTCTCATGTTCTATTCCGTTTACGGGTCGATTTTCCCAGGTATACTTGGTCATCCCGGGGTCTCCTGGACAAGAGTAATCACATCTTCTTCCATTGAGATCTCATTGGGCCTATTTGGAACTTATTCGCAAATCGGGGTAAGCGTTATCGCAGCATTTTTCATGTTTTTGGGCATTGCACAGGGATTTGGTGTTCAGGAAGCCATTATCAAAACTTTCACCGGGATATTTGCTAAACGCAAAACCCTGATTCCACAAACGGCGGTGGTGACTTCAATGGCTATCGCTACCTGTAGTGGATCGGGAGCAGCGAATGCAGCCATAACCGGGCAGTACACGATACCGTTGATGAAAAAAGCAGGGTTCCCCGCTCTTCACGCCGGTGCTGTGGAAGCTTCAGCTTCGCTAGGAGGCTTGCTCATGCCTCCGGTCATGGCAATAGCCGGTTTCCTCATGGCTGACTTTATAGGCGTGACTTATTTCGAGGTTATCGCTCGAGGATATGCGCCAGCACTCATTTTCTTTGCTATCATATCCCTATCGGTTTACCTCTTTACAGCGCGCTTCCTGCGGAAAAGTGAAAGTGGCCCAACTTCAGCACCGGATTCCATTATCGAAAGATTCTCCAAAATGGACGTGGTCAACACGGCGATTTTCTTTGCCTGCATCGGAGTGTTGATCTATTTGATGGGTGTGCTTTGGTATGAAGCATCAAGAGCCGCACTTAACATTGCGCTCGGTCTCTTTGTCATCTCCTCCGTATTCCGTATGTATATCCATCCTGGGACGATTTCAGATAAGATAAAGGAATGGGGTAGGTGTTTGCGCCGAGCCTTAGAGTCATTTGCCGGGGTCACCGCTCCACTCATTCTCTTGCTCGCCATGCTCGGGGTGATGATAAATCTGTTCGTGGTTAGCGGATGGATGATTAAGCTAATGGCACTACTGGTGCACATCGGAGAATTCCATGTCGTAGCCCTTATCGGAATGGGGTTCGTAATTGGGGTCTTCTTAGGGCTGGGAATACCTCCGTCGGCCTGTTACATACTCTCAGCCGTGGTAGTCATCCCGCCTATGATACGAATCGGGATCAACCCCTGGATAGCTCATTTCTTCTTATTTTTCATAGCGGTAATATCCGAATATTCGCCACCAACCTCACTCGTAGCTGCGGTTGCTTCCCGTATTTCAGGTGCCTCCTTCATGAAGACGATGATGGTAACGCTGCAAATATCTCTTCCCTTTTTCTTCCTCACATTCGCGATTTTCAATTGGGATATTTTGTTGTTGGAGCCTGGTTGGGCACAACTGGCTGCTCTGGCTGTGCTAATTATTGGATGCTCAACAGCAGCTGCCGCCATCCACGGTAGACTTTTTGAACGTAAAAGGCATGACCTTCCTGCAAGGTTTTTAGTCCTGCTAGTGGCGCTATTTATCTTGTTCTATCCTAAAGGTATTCTTTCGGCATTGGCATTGATACCAGCCGTGGCGATGATAGTCCTCGTGATCTTCCGGAGCCAAAAAGTATCAGTATCTTCTTAGGATTGCTATATTCGCTCACTGGCCTCAATACGCCTGGCGCCCATCCCGCCGTAATATGATGGGCTCAAAGGCGTATCCGACGTTCATTGCTGTCCGGATAAGGATACTCCATGTGCCGGGCCGTAGCCCGGGCGATATTTTCACCGAAGTATCGGGCAACCACCTTGAGTGCCATATCGATGCCCGCTGAGATGCCTGCCGATGTCACCACGAGGCCGTCTTCGACGACATGTTTTTGGAATTCCACAGTCACCTCCGGAAAGGCATCACGCATCCAGTTCAACGATCGCCAGTGAGTGGTCGCGTGCAGTCCGTTGAGCAGCCCGGCGAATCCCAACAGCATCGACCCGGTACAAACAGAAGTCAGTGTTTCGACTTCCGCTGCGCGAGCACGCAGCCATTCAAGCATGGTCGGGTTGTTCAATTCCTTACGCGTGCCCCAGCCCCCGGGGACGACAAGGATCTGAAGGGCAGGACAGTTCTCAAAAGTGTAATCTGGAATGACTTTCATGTTGCCTGTCGTAGTGACAGGCTCAGGATGCTCAGCCACCAACCATACTTCAAAAGGTGAAGGTTCTTCCCTGCGCTTCTCTTCGTTAAGACGGGCGACGGAGAAAACCTCGAACGGACCACAGAAGTCGAGCACTTCGATGTCTTCAAAAAGGACGATTCCAACACGTTTCCTCACCAATTGTTTCCCCCTTTCTTTAAGGTGAATGAATTGGCCACCTGCACAGCGATTTCGGTCAAATTCGCGTTATGCAGAAGTATCTTCTGTCTATTAACATCTATGGGTCTCATTTGAAATTAAGAAAGTGACATCTGAAATTTGTTGCAGAAACCCAGCGGTATTGTTAAGAAATGGTTTCAAAACCCCATCTGAGGCCCAATGGCTGCGTTGCAGGCCTCCGATAAATGCTCACATACCCCATGTATGCTGCGCTTTCTCGATCGGCCTGCGCCTTACCCTTGAACCTGATCTGAGGTTTTGAAACCACTTCTAATAATCAAGAGATTCAAATGTCACGCAAGCAAGTGTGAACTTGCCAATATTGTCAAACGATGCACACAGGGGGATTACGGTGAATGAAGCATACTTCCATGGGGTTTTTCCCTACCTTGTTTCACCCGTTCACGAGACCGGTGAGGTGAACGCGAAGGTTCTTACACGCCTGTGCGACGACCTTATCAAGGCTGGCGTTCACGGACTGACACCCCTCGGCTCAACCGGCGAGTTCGCCTATCTCGCCTGGCCGCAACGGCGGCGCGTCGTTGAAGTGGTCATCGCAGCGGCGAAGGGCCGAGTTCCTGTGGTGGCGGGCGTGGCTTCGACCACGATCGCTGACGGCGTTTCCCAGGCACGGAAGTTCGAGAGTCTGGGCTGCAGCGGCATCCTCGCAATTCTCGATGCCTACTTCCCTGTCCCCGATGAGGGTGTATTCGCCTATTTCAAGGCAATCGCCGAGGCGGTCTCGATTCCCGTTGTGCTCTATACCAACCCGAACTTTCAGCGATCGGACCTGAGCCTGTCCGTCATAGACCGGCTGAGCCGAATTCCCAACATTGGTTACATCAAGGACGCGTCCTTTAACACCGGCCGCTTGTTGTCGATCATCAACCGGGTGGAAGGACGGATGCAGGTATTTGCGGCCTCGTCGCATATTCCGACATGTGTAATGCTGATCGGCGGCATCGGCTGGATGTCCGGTCCTGCTTGCGTCGCGCCCAAACAAAGCGTCGAACTCTACGAGCTTTGCCGGCGCGGCGACCTGGTTACGGCGATGGAACGTCAGCGCCCGTTGTGGAATCTGAACCTGGCGTTCGCCAAGTACAACCTCGCCGCATGCATCAAGGGAGGGCTCCAGCTCCAGGGTTATCCCGTCGGCGAGCCCTTGCCGCCGCAGGCACCGCTACCGCCTGAGGGCGTCGAAGAAGTAAGGCGTGCGCTCGTAGCAATCGGAGCTCTGTAGACGGCTTTTGACAGTTGCTTTTAATACCCGAAATATATGGTGCGGATGATGGATAAGACGAAAGAAATATCGCAAACAGATTATATTACAACAGACGTACTCAATCGTAATATGCCCAAAAAAAATCCAAGGTAGTCAGCGTGACCGAGAAGGAAGGTCGCAGCGGCAAATTGGGATTTGTGCTTGTACGGCATGAGTATTACCAGGATGACCATCACATCCTGTCAGAAGAAAATGACATTGTCTATAAACAGGCACCAAAATCAGAGACTACGGTTGCGAATGTAAACGCCACTTTAAGTACGCCTACCAAGACGGCACAGTGGTCGGAAACCATTAAACCAAGTCCGGTCCTGCTTTTTAAATATTCAGCACTTACCTTCAATGGCCATCGTATCCATTATGATCGTGACTTTTGTAAAAACAATTTCGGTTTTCCGGGATTGGTCGTCCACGGGCCACTCATCGCAACTCTTTTAGTCGAATTGATAAGAAAAAATATGGCTGATACCAAGGTGTTGGAATATTCATTTCGCGCCAAAGGCCCAATATTTGATTTCCAAGCCTTTAAAATAGAAGGGCGCCAAGAAGGAGATATCGTCTCACTTTGGGCTGTAAATGATAGCGGTCTTGAAACGATGTCCGCTCGTGCCAAGATCATATAAGTACTGGGCTGTGCCATCGTCCAATCCTCTGGGCAAAAAGATGTTGTTATGGTTTATTGTTGCAATTGCTTTGACTTTGTGGGAGTGGCTTCCAGCCACTGATCTCCACCGCTTCATACGGGTTCCGTATGTCAAAAGAAATATTGGCTTTCGTGCTTCTTTTTGGATTTTTGTTGATTGGACTTTCGAAATTCAGAAAGCAGTTTAAGAAATAAAGAACACCTATTAATCTTTATACGATAAAACTCAATAAATTGAAGCTTATTATATATTTTGCCATAGTTGCAGGAATTCTTTGTGGGCTTTTTTTTCCAAAATTTGGAGATTATTCATCGTATATTCCTTTCATGATCCTCATTATGCTATTTTTAAATTTTCTTGATTTTAAAATAGCGTACAACCGCCTTCTAAGAAAAGAACTTCTGATTACCCTTTTTCTCTCTGTTGTAGTAATGCCGGGTATTACATATTATGTTCTATCTATTGGTTTAGAAAGTTCATATCGCTTAGGCTTACTGCTTGTCGCATGTTCACCTTCAGGCATTGTAAGCGTTATTTTAATAAAATATATCACATATAAAGATTATAATTTAGCATTCAGCAACTTAATTTTATCAACATTCACCTCAATTATCTATATACCAATTATTTTAAAATTACTTATAGGTCAGACGGTTATAATAGAGATTCGTTCCATAATGTTACAGACAGCAATGCTGATAATCGTCCCTTTTTTATTAACACGTATTGTTATTAAGTTTTTCACAGATAAGCAACAGGAGTTGATTCAAAATTTGGCCAAATACACGATTCCTTTTTTGATTTTCCTTATTGTTTCATTTTCTATCGGAAGTGCTGCCAATCAATTAAAATGGAACTTGGAGCTCCTAAGATTATCTGTATCAGTACTGGGCATATATTTTCTTCATGGAGGCCTTGGCTACGTTGCTGGAAGTCTAATAGGCAAAAGAGATCTTAAAAATACTCTGACTTTTATTTCATCGTCGAAAAATTGTCAGATCGTACTTGCGTTAGCCATTCTTAATTTTTCTCCTCTAACATCAGTTCCAATAATCATAGCAATTATTTTTTACCATATATCTAATGCTTTTTGGCTATGGATACTAAATAAGTAAAAATCATCTGATCGAAATTAAAGAACGGATGACAGAACATCGGGAAAGGGAATATCTTCTAAATGCCGAAATAGCCAGTATCGACACAAAATTGGAAAACGTTCCGTCCGAAAAAGTCATAAAACGTAAAGCGGATCTGTTGAAATGCACCATCGAAAGCATTTATAGTGGTGGATTAGAGTTCTCGAGGATGTCATTTGAAGAAAAGCGGCAGCTTATACAGATCGCATTCAGTGGCAAAGATCACGATGGCTATCGGGCTGGCGTTTACATCAAAAAAGATGGCGAGGCTGAGCGGAGCTTCACAATAAAAGGTGTGTTTTCGGGCGCAGCTATTAGCGATTATCTGCCTATGGAACCTTGGAAAGCGAATATAATACTTGGCATTGAGGATGACAATTACGATCCATTCAGTCGGAGTGAACTAAAGTCTCTAAGTAACGAATTGTGGGCTCCGTCATTCCGACTCCTCACGTGTGCTGAGCACAGCTCACTTTAAATCAGATGCGAAATCCCGCCTATATTTGGCGGGGCCCTGAACCAAAATCTAAATGTTTTGAAACGAGTTTAGTTTTTTATTTGCCCTCGAACAAGATCTGACACCCTAAAAGCCGGTTTGGTATTTTCACTTTAACAGTTCATTTTGTCATATTTATCCCATGGTCTTCAATAATCTCTTCTGTAACATTTTTAATTTTAAACAAATTTCATCTTATGGTTTCGACTTGACAATTTCCGACGGCTATCGCTATAAAAGATTATTCGATTCGCAAACGCCAGTCTACCCGAGACTATTATGGCAAATCCATACGAGATCAAAAGGCTAAGCCTGGGTTCAGCGGCAGAAAGATATACCCGGCGACTCATTCTGCTCTCATTTCAGCCCATCCTCTCCCTTATCGACGATATTTTTGAAACCAGAGGCCGACACGATTTTCATCTATTTTGTGATTCGACCTGACGGCGCCGGGCCTAAATCGATCGGTAATCCGATCGATTACTCAGTACCCTGTTTTAGAGACCTGACGATTTTCAACAATGCAGGGCTTGGCAGATTTTAGCAACTTCAAACCGGTTCATATATTTAGCCATTACAAAAGGAGAACATTATGAAGAAAGACGATCTTACGCAGGTGAAACATATCGGTGCTTTACGAATGAAAATGCTCTACGATTCAGGGATCAAGACCATCAGACAGCTTTCTGAAATGCCGCTGGAAAAGTTGGTCCAGGTAAAAACCATCGGTACAAATTATGCAAAATTAATCAAGGCTGCTGTGGCGGAATCGTATGGGAAAAAACCGCAGAAGCCAGCCCCCAAAGCCCCGAAAACCGTGTCCGCTAAAAAGAAGAAGGTCGAGGATTTCAACCAGAATTTACGCAAACAGATTAAAGTTCTCAGCAAACGTTTAAAGCAGGCCAATGAAAATCTAAAGCCCCTGGGCAAAAAGAAGTACCTGGAACTATATGTCGATTTTAAGAAAAGATCCAAAACGCTCAAAGCCCATCTTAATGGTTTGAATAAAGACCCGGGAGAGCTTTCCCAAAAGGCTACGAAAAATATCATCAAAAATGCCGATGCCTTGAGTGCAACCTTGAAAAATGTGGGCAAAAAACCCAAGAAGAAAAAATATCAAAAAGTATCTCAAGAAATTCAATCGTTTTCTAAAATGCTCAAAAAAACTCGCTCTTAGATACTGGCGATTTACGTTGCCGGCGGGTTCTCAGTTCCAAAACATAGCTTCTCATTTTATGAATGAAGAAATTACTTTTACTGGGGGACATTCACGCAAATTATCCGGCCTTAAAAGCGATCGGCAAGTATATCAAGCCGAACCGTTTCGACTGGATCGTTAACACCGGAGACTTCACCGTATACAGTACCTTCCCCAATAAAACCATTCAATGGTTTCGGAAGCGCCAAAAAGCCGTCTGCATATTGGGGAATACGGATTTGCGCGTCTTAAGAATATTAAGGGGCAAAAAATTAAAAAGACCGAAAAAAGAAGAAAAGCGGGTGATGTACTTTTGGACGTCTGAAAATTTACATCCTGAAAATATCACCTATCTGAAATCCTTAGCCAAACAAACGGATTTTACGGTCGAGGGTTTCCGCATCGGGATATTTCATGGGACCCTGGAAGATCCGGATGAAGAGTTGTCTCCTTCTGCTCCCGAAAGCCGTTTCCAGCAACTCGCCAGGGACTCAACTTTTCAGGTTCATATCATGGGCCATTCGCATGTACCGTATTACAAAATCGTCGATGGGGTGCACTTCATCAATCCCGGCAGTGTGGGGCGCATGTTTGACGGAGATCCACGGGCCTCTTTTGCGATCCTTAAGGTTGCTTCCGGAAAATTAGCGGTGGAACATTTTCGAATTCCTTATGCAGTGGAAGAAGTTGTCAAGGGTCTGATAGAACAAAAACTGCCGTATATTTATGCAAAAATGTTCAGAGTTGGAAAGAAATTAAATTGATCGCAACGATATGCAACCCTTATTTTAAGAAAAAATTATGAAGAGGAAAGATTCAGTGTTATTATGAAAACCACAGATGCAGTTGAAAATAGGCAAACACATACGGATGACAGGGTGCCGGGTTCGACGGCGCAAATCAGAGATACGCTGAAGAAAGTCGAATCGGAGGTCACATGCGTCGCTCCTGACAAACGTTTGCGAAAGATCCTGAAGGTTCTTAAAAAGAAAGATAAAGAAGAAATTATTCAGGCGGTATTGGAGAAGTTTTACAATGCAGAGGAGTTGAAACCTTACCAGGCGGAGCTTATCAAAATGCAACGCCATCTTGAACGGACCGGGAAAAAAATGGTGATCCTTTTCGATGGCCGGGATGCCTCGGGCAAAGGCGGGACCATCCGCCGGGTAACCCGCTAT
>Ga0255054_10000455_pt1 | contig 24226 bp, 20 predicted proteins | sample JV7_2_23_MG_FD_188634 | JGI IMG/M metagenome (GOLD analysis project Ga0255054, IMG submission 188634) | Seawater microbial communities from Jervis Inlet, British Columbia, Canada - JV7_2_23 | ecosystem: Environmental > Aquatic > Marine > Inlet | place: Canada: British Columbia | collected... | reverse complement strand
CAGATTAAAGAGGAATTATAGCCCGGGGATGAAAAGCGCATTATGACTGGTGATAAGCCTGCTACTTAACTTATCAATTGCCACGAATTAATGCGCTTTTGTTTTAAACTCCATGCACCCTGCCCCATGCCCCATGCCTAATTCATGTTCAGGAACGTAGTGTTGCGGTCAGCCTTAAAGGGTTTCTTAGAAGCTCCAGCGCCGACACGATACGGCTGCAAACGACGTCGGCAGCTAACAGCGTATCCCGTGATGCACCCTCTTCCAGTATCACGGCAATACCTAGCGCCGCTTCTTTTAACATAAGATGATCATTGCGTCCGTTGCCCACAGCTACGACATTTTCAGCACCCAGTTTCTTTACATATTCGAGTTTGCCGATATCCTGGTCATCCGGAGCAAGAATTGAAAGTTCGCACGCAATGCCTTCAAGACCGGACCGGGCCTTTCCAAACGTATCGGCCGTGAGGATATGAACTTGAAGCTTATCGGCCAGAGCAGTTAAATTTTCTTTTACGCCGGCAATTAGCTCGCCGTCGCAGGCAATGGTGCCGTTATAGTCTAAGACGATATGCTTAAGCCGTAATTTCCGATACCCGGGGATATTGATTTCGATCACTTTTCATTTCCTTTATATTGAAGCGACATATTCATCCATGGCTGATTTCATTCGATCGAGTGCTTCTTGAAGCAACGGCCGCTGACAGCCGAAGTTGAGACGCACAAACCCGGGACCGTCAAATTCGATTCCATCCTGCACCCCCACCCCGGCGTCTTCAAAAAACCGGACGGGGTTCGGCAGATCAGCGGATCGCACATCGATCCAGGCCAGATAGGTTGCTTCAAGCGCGGCCATTGAAAGCAGCGGCATATCGGCGATTGCACGCGCGACCGTTTCACGATTGCCGCGCAGGTATTCCAGTAATCCTGCATGCCAATCTGAGCAGTCCCGATAGGCGGCTTCCGTCGCTGCATAACCCAAAGCGTTTTCCAGGGGCACAATTCCAGACATGGCTTGAATAAAGCGTCGGCGAAGTTTTTCATCAGATATAACGGCAAAGGCGCACCCCAACCCGGGTAAATTAAAGGTTTTGCTGGGAGACATCAGGGTAATGGTTCGTTTGGCCACTTCAGGATCCAATGTTGCCGTTGGAAGGTGGGTTTTGTCTTCGTCCAGCAACAACCCGCAATGGATTTCATCTGAACAGATGATGATATCATGCTTTTCGCAAATAACCGCCAGGGCAGTTAATTCATCACGGGTAAATACGCGACCGACCGGATTATGGGGATTGCAGAGAAGAAACAGGCGTGTATCGGGTGTAATCGCGCTTTCAAGACGATCGAAATCAAACGCCCACCGATTATCTTTTTCCTGCAAGGGCACTTTGACCAGATTGCGTCGGGAGTTTTCGGGTGCGGTAAGAAACGGCGGATATACCGGTACTGCCGTCATCACTTCATCATTGTCTTTGCCAACTGCCCGACAGGCCACATTGAGGCCGGTCACCAGACCGGGCAGCCACACCAGCCACTGCGGTTTAATCGTCCAGCCATAATCGGCTTTAAGCATCCTAACCACAACGGTGTTTAGACTTTCGGGTGCAATCGTATATCCAAAAACGCCGTGGGCGATACGCTGTTGGAGCGCGTCAATGACAGCCGGCGGTGAGCAGAAATCCATGTCCGCAACCCACAGAGGAATAATATCCCGGCCTTTATACTTGTCCCACTTCATGCTGGCGGTATCCCGCCGTTCAACTGACATACTGAAGTCAAAGCAATTGTCATTTTTCACTGTCTACTTTTCCTCTTTTTAAAATTTGAAACACTCAATTTAGGAACTATTTGAATTCAAAGTGTTCGTCAAAAAGATGGGGATCATCGAAATGCGCCCGCCCCACAAATTTGATGGCATGGTGTCCACGCTGCCGCATGCTGCCCACCTGGGGGACACCCATGGGAATAAAAATGTCCGATTCAATCCGTTCGCTAAATTTTCCAATACCCCTTGCGGTGAACATGCTTTCGTGATGGGCGTCATTTTTTTGCAACATCTCGAGCCGGTGATACGGCACCAGGTGGTAAGGTATGAAATCCAAGGGTATTCTGCGGACATCGATATTTGCAACCTGATGCCAGCCGGAAATGACTCTGATCGTTATTCGTTTTTGGGGAAAGTCATCCGGCAGCCAGGTGGGCACGAAGGCATCGATTGCCAGAGGAGATCGTCGGATTTGTTGAACCTTTTCTTTGCGGAGGACAAAAAAATGATAACAGCCGCAGTTGTTCATAATATCTACCATAAAGGGCCTGCCGCTGTCGGCCAGACTCACCCGAACCGTCAGTCCATCGATGTGTCCGCGTTCGATCCGTGGCGAATTCGATCCGTCGCGTGCTGAATACCAGATGACATAATTAATCTGCAAAACTGGCTCTTTTTTAAAATAGGCATGCGTAAAATAATAGTACATCTGAGGATTTTCGGGGTCGATTTCAAGCCGTTTATCACCCCATACCATCGCGCCGGGCTTATCATAGTCTGCAGCCAAATCCTGTATGATCACCGGTGCGAAAATCGCCGATAGCGTTTTCTGGTCGACAACTGATGGCAGCGGTATTGCCAGCGGATTTTGTCTGGATCGTTCCAATATTTCCTGAACCGTCTTGCCGGAGAATTCTAAAGTCTCGGCAGGGCCGAAGGCAGTTAATGTCCCCAGAGGCTGAAGCTCGTCGGGAGGTAATCGATGCCATTCAGCAATCTCGTCGTAGACCCTGTGAGTGACGATCGCCACCGGTATGGATGCGATCGGATATAATCCGAAAATCCGCATCAAGGTAGAATATTCATCTGAATCTTGCACCGTAACCAGCAAAATCTCATAAAAATCGGGCCGGAACTGATCATGGGCCAACAATTTGTCCGAATAAGAAATCGCTTTTGCTTGAAGGATTCTGCGATCCGGCAAATGGCCGAAGGCAGCCGCCAATTTTTCCACTTCAGTGGCGGGAAGCGTCTGGATCTCGGTTTTTCGAGCTTCAATATCCAGCTGCTGCATCAAACGCACCCACTGGTCTTTCTGGGCATCATTTTTTAGCCGATCTTTTGAAGAAACGAGGAAACGGTCGGCACGCAGGTATGGAAACCCAGGTACTTCAAAATAAGCGCCATTGCGCGTGCCGGACCGGTAAACGGCGCTATCCAGTTCATCGAAAAAACGCATATATTCCGATGGCCTCAGCGAGTCGTTTACAAATTGATATGAAACCCGGCTGGCACAGCCCGAGGTGATAATAATCAGAAACAGAATGCTAAAAATGAAATATGTTTTATTTTTCATCGAAGTTTCGGGTTCTGGGAAAAAGCGGCTCATCAAGATTCCTACATAAGTTTAAGATCCGGCAACTGCCGCTTTTATTCCCTTTTTGTTCTCAAAAGCATGTGGTAAGCATGATTTAATTCGACAAATTTTTCCTGATCACCACCCTTGTCCGGGTGAAGTTCCTGCGCTCTGCGCCGAAATATTCTAACCAGTTCCTGTCTGCGCATTGTCTTAAGCGCGTCTTTGGTTTCACCGAAAATGGAGCTGGCTTCGTCCAATGTGACCGAACCCGCTTTAAAGGAAGATTGATAATCGCGGCGGCTATTAATAAAATTGTGAATGTAATCTTCCATCCAGGACCTCGATGCAAAATCATAATCAAAATACATCAGGATATATCGGACCAGATATTCATGCAAACGACTTCCGGTTTGCATACCTGCCCAGAACGCGAGGTCCCGGTTCAACCTGCAGATTTCCTCGATAAAATGGTCATCAACATCACTCTGCTTTAAATACTGGGGTCTTTTTTTGGCAAAGGATTCGTTAAAGGATTGATTGATATTAAAAATAACATAGTTATAGGCTTTGTATTCTCTGGGATTCAACTGCCGTTCCATGTCCAAAAATAGCTGTTCAATCTCGTCTCTGGATTTGTTACGCAAAACGTTGAACATCTTTTCCGGCACAAGCCATAGATAGCCCTGTTCCATACGTCCAAATTTAAGGTAATGCAGCCTGCGCTTGTCAAAAACATGCACCGGGGATTCAGCCTTTGCGGGCTTCTCTCTGGATTTTCTACTTTTCCGCAAAAGCGCTTCTCTGTGCCGAAAATGCTCCAGCACGCGTTGAATGTCGGGATCTAAAAACCGCCAGAAAATATCTTCAAGATCACTGTCCTGAAAAATTACACATAGATCATCTAAATGATCTTCAATCACCGGATCGATATAAAACGCGTTTCCCCCCGGATATATTATATGCTCGGCAGGATCCGTCCCCAGATCAATCAAATCGCGACTCAAAAAATGACCACCATCCCGAAAGGATTCCCGGAGATAATAATGGGTCATACCGTTTATGTTCGTCTGGGCTAAGTACACGATTATCGCTCCCGTTTTCACCTGCTTTTCAAGTATCAGGTTTCAAGGCTTGCCCGCCTCCGGCGGGTTCAAAGGTTCTTTTTTGTCAGATTGGCTTAATCAGTTTTATTGGTTTAATTCGTTGAATTTGTTTAATTTGTTAATTAACTCAACCAATCTTGAACCAATCGAACCAATCAAACCAATGAAACCAATGGAACTAATGAAACCAATGGAACAAATCGATTTTCCTTGACCTTTGAACCTCTGAACCCTTGAACGTTGAACCCGCCGGAGGCGGGCAAGCCTTGGAACCAGGTGACTGACACCCTCGCCGTTTAAACCGGCTTCTACTTTTTCTTGCCAATCTTCCAGGCCCGTCCAACAACCTCTCCCCAGTCTCTGGTATTGCCCGGCAACGGTTGTGTATATCAATGGGTCAATCTTGACTGGATCCGCTTTATCATCAGTTAAACAATCTTCATTAACGTAGGTTTCAATAATTTCACCGATGAATAGGATATGGCTGCCAAGATCCAGTGAATGGATCACCTGGCACTCTAAATTTACCGGGCATTCTTGAATCAGTGGGGCTGTATTGAGCTTACCGTAATCGACCCTGAAAATTTGAGATTTGTCGATTTTATGACCGGAATAGATGCCGCAATAGTCAACCTTTTCAACCAAATCTGCAGAAGGTATATTAATGGAAAAGGTGCTGTTCGCTGAAATGCCTTCAAGCGTGAATCTGGCCTGCCGCACAGCAACCGAAATCGCCGGCGGAGTTGAGGCGGCAATCCCGCACCAAGCAGCTGTCATAAAGTTAGGCTTTCCATTTACCAGCGCACCTACCAAAACCGCCGGCATGGGGTAAAGTAATGTCTGAGGACCCAGTTTAACCTTTTTCATAGAATACCTCCCTTCTTCAAATTTCAGGTGTCGGGTTTCAGGTAAAATTAAGTTTCAGTGTTCAGGTGTCAGGTCTGAAAAGATAGGACTGAGGACTGAGTGCTGAGGCCTGAGATATATCGAAATAGAAAGGGGCGAAAATGGCCCCGTGCCAGCTCATGACGGAAAACGACAGCTCATGGTCCCAGGAGGACAATTCATGACGGAAACCGACACGCCATGTTGAAACGGTCAGCCGCCAAGCAGGCTTTTTTGCTCAGTCCCCAGTCCTCAGCACTCAGTCCTTATTTTCCCTGACACCTAATTGTTATTAGTCCTCAGTTCTCAACAATCATTACTTATCTCTTTAGCTTTAACCCTGAACCTTTGAACCGTGAACCTTGAACCTTTGTTTAGGTGAACGCCGAGATACCCGTGAGTTCCTGCCCAATCACCAGTGTGTGCATACCGGCGGTTCCTTCCAGAGCGCTGATGGCCTCCAGGTCGCAAAGATGACGGATAACCTGATGGTCAGCCAGGATACCACGGGCCCCGAGAATATCACGGGCAATGCGGGCAATTTTCATTGCTTCATGCACATTATTCATTTTGGCCAGTGATATCTGAGCCGGCCGGGCCTGGTGTTCATCCAGCAGCCGTCCGAGATGATGATTGATTAACTGTGCTTTGGTGATTTCAACCATTATGCGGACCAGTCGATCCTGAACAAGCTGATAGCCGGCAATCGGCCGATCGAATACTTCGCGGTTGAGGGCAAACTCTCTGGCAACCTGATAGCACGAAATAGCAGAACCGACCGCGCCACAGGCGACCCCATATCTGGCAAAATTGAGACATTCAAAGATGGATTTGAGCCCTTTGGCATTCGGCAACATGTTATTTTCCTCAATCGCACAATCCTTTAGTTCGATAAGTGCGGTGGGCGATGTTCGATAAGAAAATTTGCGCTGGATCGGGTTGGCGCGGAATCCCGGTGTATCGGTTTCCACCAGAAAACCCCGAATCTCTTCATTCCATTTTGCCCAGATAATCGCTACCTTCGCAATCGTGCCGTTGGTAATCCACATTTTTTTGCCGTTCAGAATAAAACGCCCCTTTTTCTTTTGGGCCCGGGTTACCATGCCGGCGGGGTTTGAGCCGAAACCCGGCTCGGACAGGCCAAAACATCCAATACTGTTTCCGGTGGCCAGTTCAGGAAGCCATTTTTCGCGCTGTTGCTCCGATCCAAATTTGTAAATCGGAAACATCACCAATGAATTCTGAACCGAGAACATCGCCCTTAAGCCGCTTTCACAGCGGCCTAACTCCTGACAGATGAGGCCGTAAGTCGTATGGTTGCTTTCGCTGCAGCCATAGCCATCCACATGAACCCCAAACAGGCCTAACCCGGCAAGCTCAGGAATGAGCTTCACGGGAAAAGTACCCTTGTCAAAATGCTCGGCGATGACGGGCATACATTTTTTATCTACAAATGCCCGTACTGTGTCCCTGACCTTTTTTTCCTCAGCGTTGAGCAGTGCATCAATCTGGTAGAAATCAACAACTTCGTCCGCCGCCATGGCATTCTCCCGGCTTTTGTTAGAAGTGATTTCAAAACCCCATCTAAGGCCCAATGGCTGCGTTGCAAGCCTCCGATAAATGCTCACATACCCCCATGTATGCTGCGCTTTCTCGATCGGCCTGCGCCTTGATGCATACATTAATCTGTTTAGATCAGACATGTAATCCCGCTTAGCGGGGCCCTTGAACCTGATCTGAGGTTTTGAAACCACTTCTAAGTAACCCGCTCCCTAATTTTGATAAATGGATCGCGGTGATAAAGGCTTAATTTAAAAAACTACCCTATCATAAGTATCTGGAAGATAAAGAGCAACTGTTCAGGTGTGGAAACAAAACTTTAGCGCTTCTTGTTTTTCTCATTAATTATGGTTATTTTATCTCTAACCTAATTTAATCCTTAGTGATAAGTCTGAAAGCGCCAGGACAATTTGATCAGGACAAAACCATGTCCGCTGAAATCGGGAGGTAAATATGGAAACGCGTCAGCTGGGACAATCCGGCATTCAAATAACGCCGATCATTATGGGATTGTGGCAGACCGGCAAAGAGATGTGGGTGGACATCGATGATAAGGAAACAACTAAAGCGATTCGGGCTGCTTTCGATGCGGGCATCACGACATTTGACACGGCGGAAGCTTACGGCAAAGGACATTCGGAACAAATACTGGCATCAGCAACGTCTGCTATACGTGATAAGGTCATTTATGCTTCAAAGGTTTTTGCCAACCATTTAAATTACGACCAGGTCCTGGAATCCTGTCACCGATCGTTAAAAAATCTGCAAACCGATTATATCGACCTTTATCAAATCCACTGGCCTTCCGGTTCATTCGGTCTTAAGGAAGTGCCTATCGGAGAGACCATGGGCGCCCTCAATGACCTCAAGGAACAGGGGAAAATTCGCTCGATCGGCGTATCCAATTTTTCACGCCCCCAGCTGCAAAAAGCCATTGAATACGGCCAAATTGACAGCCTGCAGCCTCCTTATTCTCTATTCTGGCGCCATGTCGAAAAAGATGCCATGTCATTTTGCGTCGAAAACAAGATCACGATTCTGGCCTACTCGTCCATGGCCCAGGGGTTATTGACGGGAAGATTCGGACCGGATCACCGCTTTGCAAAGGGTGATGTCCGGGCAAGGAATAAGCTGTTTCAGCCGGATATGTACGCCCGGGTACAGGAAGCGCTTTCAAAACTGCTTCCCATTGCGGAACGAAAAGGCGTCACGCTTGGCCAGTTGGCCCTGAGCTGGGTCACCTCTCACCCCGGCACATGTGCAATTGCGGGCGCCCGCAATGCCGATCAGGCTGCTGAAAACGCCGGGGCCGGTGCAATATCTTTATCAGCTGATGAGCTGTCGGAAATAGACGAGATCGGACGGGGGGTTACCGATCACCTGGATGAAGATCCGGTAATGTGGAATTTTTAACATTTAAAGGGGTAAAAATGATGATAGCAATACCCCTGCGGGTCGCCCCATTTCATCTCGGTATCAATCAAACACTGCCCGATCATCTGCTTGGAGATGTCTTCGTAATCCGGCCGTTGCTCCTCCTGGCTTTTACAATCCATACAGATGGCCTGATGATCATAAACCGATAAAATTCTTTGATCCTCCGCCCCCATTTTTTTATCACAGCGGGTGCACTGGGTTGCGCACGTTAACTGTTCCGCCCACTCATCGACCATTTCCATTTTGGTTTCCTCCTATTGTTGAAAATATATAGAAATTAGATAAAATTTTGAGAAAAATCAACCTCGTTATTTCTTTATGTCCTCGACCAGATCTTTAATAATGGCAATGACATTTCGTCCGCGCTCGCGGCCAATCCGGTGGGCTTCCGCCACAATTTTGGCTGCCTGTAGTTTGAGCTCGGCATCATCCGGAACCGGTATATTCAATTTTTGATGCCGCCAGGTTAAAAATCGCATGGCCAGCCGTTCTTCTTGCTGTCTGAAGAAACTCATTTCTCCTGCTCCGAATTAGCTTTGCGTTGACCCCATCTGACGATGACAGATCCTGAAGAGTAATCTTTCCAGGATAAGCTTCGGATCCTGACTGCTTAGTTTGAGCTGAGCATCGGTTTCGTTTAACAAACCGACCGCCGCCAAAAGTTCGGTTTTCGAGTAACGCTCGGATTTTTTCAAAAGCTGGTAAACCGGATAGGCATTTTTAGGGTTTCTGGCAAGCAATAAATCAGTTTGAATTTTCTTTTTTTTCTTTCCTTTACCCCGGGCAGGCGTTTTATCGATATCGTTGGAAGGCGACACCGGATTTTCCCAATCTTCCAATTTTTTCAGTAATGCATGATCATAGGCCACGATGGCAGGCATGACACGTTGCTGGAAGACATTAAAGGAAAGGCCGGCATGCCAGTCAATTGCCTGCTTGCTTTTTGCAAAATCCTTGGCCAGAATCAATCGCCTGATCTGGTTGACAACGGCGGCCAAAATCTGCAGCGGGTGAAAATCGGCCGCAAGCAGAGAGTTTAAAAAAAAGAGCGCCTTTTCAATCTGGCGGTCCGCAACGGCGTTCGTAAAATCATATATCGGATCTTTCTTGGTGCGTTTCAAAACCGATTCAACATCTTCCACCGTTATTGTATTTCGTTTGCCGACATAGTCTATTAGCTTTTCAAGACTGCCGCAAAATGTGCGCAGATCAAAGCCGGTCATCTCCACCAGTGCCGGGTAAGCGTCTTTGTCCATTTCTTTGTTGCCCGGCTTGAGGATTTCGGTCATTTTTTGAAGCAGGACCTCTTTCTGCGCCATCTTATCCGCCCGGCGATCGCCCCCGGGAACCGCGCAATCAATTACCACACCTTGGTTTGACAGTGCTTTATACAGGCCCCGCCGTTTATCAACGACATCGCTGGTGATAACTAAATGATTATTTTCGGGGAAACCTTTCTCTATCGCTTTTTGAAGTGCACCGGCCTGATCCGAAGGTTCCGGTATGCCCAACTCATTTTCCTGACAGTATCCGATCACGTCGTCCAGCCAATCATCCACCGGTATCAAGTCGGACGCTGACTTGAAGATTTTTGATCTGTTCGAACGATCAACATCTTCAAATGACAGATTTAGATTACTCATTAGACTTAAGAAGTATTTTGCGGCTTTCTTCAGGTCATCGTCATCGTAAGCTTTCTTTGTGTTTTCCAGCAGGCGGTTTTTATCATCTCGGGTATAAAATATCCTTGATTCCCGCATTGCAACCACCTTGGTGCCGGGCAAAAGCGAATACGTGTTGATGCTTTCGATCACATCATAGATGTTTTCAGCGGTTCCTTCCACAGGATTGTAATTTGTGCTTCGGTTCCCTGCCGGAAGCAAGGTGTCCAGAAGTTCGTCATAGGCATTTTTTACCAGCAACTCCTCGCCAAAAAGAAGATACACCGGTGCGAATTCTTTGGCGGGATCGCTTTTTAAATCCTTTAAATATTTTTTAAGCAATTTATGATTAATTTCGGGCATAATTCGATTTATATCGGTATCTTTTTGAACATCAGATGGTATAAGAATATACCAATTCCAATGGAAATCGCACTGTCGGCGATATTGAATGCCGGCCAATGCAGGCTGCCAACATAAAAATCAAGAAAATCGATCACCATTCCAAAACGAATCCGGTCGATCAGATTACCGATGGCACCTCCAAAAATCAGTGCAAATGCCGCAGCCAACCAGGAATATTTCGCAGGTGTTTTTTGATAAAAATAAAAAATTAAACCGACTGCCAGTGAAGATATAAAAAGAAAAATAATGCTCCGCAAAGTCGGACTCAGATTCGCCATAAGCCCGAAGGCTCCGCCCGGATTGCGAATATGGGTGATGTTAAAGAAACCTTTTATAACCGGTATGCTATTATTAAATGGCAGGTAACGCAGGATGAGCCCTTTGGTGAACTGATCCAGCAAAATAATACCCCCGGCGACAACCACCAGCTTTATATATTTATTCTTCAGCATTTCTTCAGAATTATAGGTTTCAGGTGTCAGTGTTCAGGTGTCAGGCAAATAGCTCATAGCTGAAGGCTTGAGGCCGGGAGGCCAGAAAGCCTGGAAGCTCGCAATCCTTAAAGCCTTCAAGCATTCCAGCCTCCCAGCTTTCAAGCCTATGACCTATGAGCTACCCGCTATGAGCTAATATTGCTTCCCAGCCTTCCAGCTATGAGCCATGAGCTATCAGCTATGAGCTAATATGGCCTTCTGACAGCGTTCGCAGATGGATGGATGTTCGCTATCAGAACCGACAGATGTTTCATGAACCCAGCAGCGTTCACATTTTTCACCGGCCGCGGCTTCGATCTTAATCGATAATCCCTCTACATTCTCGCTCACAAAGCTGCCGTCAGGCTTTTTATCTTTGAGCAGGGAAACGCTTGAAACGATAAATATGAATCTTAAATCTTCAGCATACGGTTGCAGGAGGCTGTATAAGTCTTCTTTTGCGGAGATGGTAATCGCGGCATCAAGCGGGTGCCCGATTTGCTTCTGGACCCGGGCTTCTTCCAGGGCCTTGGTGGCCTCTGCCCGTACTTTCAAAATCGTCTCCCATTTTTGAGCCAGGCTCTCATCTTTCCATTGGCTGTTTGCCTCAGGCAGCAAAGCAAGGTGAACACTTGGCGCTTTATCGCTGTGAGCCGGCAGATACTCCCAGATTTCCTCGGCGGTAAAAGGAAGAAGGGGCGCCATTATCCGTGCAAGAGAATCCAGCAAAAAATACATTACGGTCTGGGCGCTTTTGCGGGCATCTGATTTCGGCGGCGAGGTATATAGCCGGTCTTTCAGAATGTCCAGATAAAAAGCAGAAAGATCAAGTGTGCAATAATTATGAAGCGCATGGTAGATAATATGATACTCATACTCATCATAGGATTTAAGCGTTTTTTCGATCAGGCCCTGAAGCTTGTGGAGCGCAAACCGGTCTATCTCCGGCATGGCATCGTAAGAAACTTCATCTACAGCCGGATCGAAGTCGCGCAAATTGCCCAGTATAAACCGGCTGGTGTTCCGGATTCGCCGGTAAGTATCGCTTAACTGCTTTAAAATATTTTCTGAAATACGAATATCTTCCCTGTAATCAGTTGCCGATACCCACAGCCGCAGAATCTCTGCCCCGTATTTGTCGATCACCTCACGGGGAGCTGCGACATTCCCCAGCGATTTAGACATTTTTCTTCCATTGGCATCCACAACAAAACCGTGAGTCAACACCGCTTTATAGGGCGCCCGCTTGCGGGTACCGACCGCCGTCAGAAGTGCGCTGTGAAACCAGCCCCGGTGCTGGTCACTGCCCTCCAGATATAGATCCGCCGGCCATCGCAGGTTTTCTCTGGGCTCCAGCACTGCAGCATGGCTCACCCCTGAGTCAAACCATACGTCAAGGATGTCACTCTCTTTGACAAAGTTTTTGCTGCCGCAAGCTGAACACTTAACGTCATCCGGAAGAAAATAAGAAATATCCTTTTCAAACCAGATATCGGCTCCATGCTGTTCAAATTGAGAGTAGACCTTCTCCATAATCTTTTGATCCAGGAGAATTGCTTCACAGTCCCGGCAATAAAAAACGGTAATGGGAACCCCCCAGGCCCGTTGCCGGGAAACACACCAGTCCGGACGATTTTCAATCATGCCGTAAATCCGATCACGGCCCCACTGCGGGATCCAGGTGACCGTGTCGATGGACTCCAATGAATTCCGGCGCAGGCCGGTTTTGTCCATCGAAATGAACCATTGCGGCGTTGCCCGGTAAATAACCGGATGCTTACAGCGCCAGCAATGCGGATAGCTATGCTCGATACTGCCCTCGGCAACCATCGCTCCGATTTCATTGAGCTTTTTATTAATATTTTCGTTGGCATCGAAAACAAATTGCCCCCGGAAAAACTCGACGTCATCGGTAAAACACCCGTTGTCATCTACCGGTGAATATATATCCAGGCCATATTCAATGCCCACTTCATAGTCCTCGCGACCGTGTCCGGGGGCCGTGTGAACACATCCGGTACCGGCTTCCAGCGTAACATGATCACCCAGGATGATGATGGAATCCCGATCCACCATCGGATGGCGGCAGCGCTTATGTTCCAGAGATTTCGGATCGATATCGGCGATAACCGCATAATCTGAAATTCCGAAGGTCTGCATACCATATTCCATCAACTCGCGTGCCAGTATAAAAACTTCATTGTTGCCCACATCAACAGCCACATATTCAAAATCAGGATGCAGCGCGATGGCCAGATTCGCCGGAAGGGTCCAAGGCGTGGTCGTCCAGATTACCGCGTAGACCGATTTCCCTTTCAGCTCCGGGTAGCCGCCGCTGAGATCGTCCTGCACACGAAATTTTACAAAAATCGACGGGGTAGAATTGTCGTGATATTCAATCTCCGCTTCGGCCAGCGCAGTCTGGCAGCTAAAGCACCAGTAAATCGGTTTTTTACTGCGAAACAGGCTCTTATCTTTAGCAAACTTGCCGCATTCCCGGGCGATGATGGCTTCATATTGATAATTCATGGTCAAATAGGGGTCTTCCCAGTCCCCCATAACACCCAGGCGTTTAAACTCATCGCGCTGAATATCAATAAATTTTTCGGCATACTGCCTGCAAAGCCGTCGAATATCGGCTAAAGAGAGGTCTTTCTTTTTCTCTCCGATTTCAATATCTACATTATGCTCAATTGGAAGCCCGTGACAGTCCCAACCCGGCACATAAACCGCGTCATAACCCGCCATCTGTTTGGAGCGAACGATGATATCTTTCAGGATTTTATTCAGCGCGGTGCCGATATGGATATTCCCGTTGGCATAAGGAGGTCCATCATGCAAAATAAAGGGTTCCCGGCCTTTGGATGAATTTCTGACCTGATCGTGCAAACGCATTTCTTCCCACTTCTTGAGCTGTTCGGGTTCACGCTTCGAAAGATTTGCCTTCATGGGAAATTTTGTCTTCGGCAGGTTAAGCGTCTTTTTGTAATCCATTCATTCCTCCAGAGTTGGATATTAAGTATAAACAGAATTTTCTACTCGGATTGCCGGATCCTGTCAAGAAAATACCATGGATCAAGGAGAAACGGTTTCAGCAGGGTCTGAGACAGGGTATTTCAGCGAAGCAGGCGGCAGGCCTGTTGCAAGGCTGCAACCGGTGATGAAGGCTTACCCGGCTATTTGGGGTTCTCAACATCATTTGCGATTTCCAGCAAGTACCGCCCGTAGTCATTTTGCATCATGTCTTCCGCAAGGTTTGCCAGCTGATCTCTGGTGATGTAGCCCAGGCGATAGGCAAGCTCCTCGACACAGGCAATCTTTAACCCCTGTCGTTCCTGGATGGCCTGAACGTAACTCGCCGCCTGTTGCAGGGCTTCATGGGTCCCGGTATCCAGCCAGGCATATCCACGCCCCAGAAGCTCTACCTTGAGTTTTTTCTGACGCAAATACGCCATGTTGACATCGGTTATCTCGAGCTCGCCGCGCTCAGAGGGTTTGAGGCTTTTGGCAATTTCAATGACCTTATTGTCATAAAAATACAGGCCGGGCACCGCATAATTAGATTTGGGCTTTTTCGGCTTTTCCTCTATTCCGATAACTTGACCGCTGTCCTCAAAATCAACAACACCATAGCGCTCAGGATCCTTTACCAGATAACCGAAAATTAAACCGCCCTCTTTAAGCTTGACCGCATTTTGCAATATTTTGGATAGGCTGGGTCCGTAAAAAATATTGTCGCCAAGAATAAGGCCCACGGTGTCACTCCCGATAAACTCCTCTCCGATGATGAACGCCTGGGCCAGACCTTCCGGGCGGGGCTGTTCTTTATAGGAAAAGGCAAGGCCAAGCTGGGTGCCGTCTTTTAAAATTCTTTTAAAAATGGGCAAATCTTCCGGGGTGGATATGACAAGGATCTCTCTGATACCGGCCAGCATCAACACCGATAGGGGATAATAAATCATGGGTTTATCATAAACCGGTAAAAGCTGTTTGCTGACACCCCGGGTAATCGGAAACAGTCTGGAACCGGAGCCCCCTGCTAAAAGAATTCCTTTCATCATGCCTGATCCCTGTCCTTTTTAAAAATATCCACGTCAGCGGACGTAGCTTTCGCATCATCATGCGTCATAATCGTTTCAATATCCCCGAGAACCCCTTATTTCGGCTTTATGACCACAGAGCCGACCGCAAGATAAGAATAATTCATGGCAACTAATTCATTGTAATCCGGAATCATGCGACGTCCGTCCATGATCAGATACGGTGGTTTTACGGTATCTTCAATGGTTCGTGAAAAACCGCGGAACTCCTCGCAGTCGGATGAGATAAAAAGGGCCTGTGTGCCCTCGATGGCTTCCCTGGCGGAACCAAAGTATTTAATCTTTTCAAACAGGGTGTTTTTGGCAGGATCGAACTCCTGCCGGGCGGACTCATTTGCCAGTGGGTCATAGGCGTTGATTTGTGACACGCCTTTGCTTAGCAGGGTCTCAACGACTTTAATAGACGAAGCATCGCGCATATCGTTGGTGTGTTTTTTAAATGCCAGGCCTAAAACCGCTACGGTCGTATTGTTAAATTTGAAGCCGGCTTCATTGATGGCCCGATCAACCAGATATACTTTCTGATATTCGTTGACTTCATAAGAAGCCTCCAGCATTTTGGTGCTTACATTCACTCGCCGCAACTGATAAATTAAAGATGCGATGTCTTTGCCGAAGCAGCTTCCCCCGGCCCCATTGCTCACAAAAGAGCCCCAGGTACTGATTCGGTCGTCCGCGGTGACGCCCAGCCGCAGGTCGTCAATATTCACGTTTGCTATTTTCTCGCCGATCTTGGCTCCGACCCCGTTCCAGAAGGAAATATAGGTCAACAGCATCGTGTTGGCCACGTATTTTGTGGCTTCGGCGGTTTCGGGGGTGGTTTCAATATATTTAATGCGAACGTGATGCACAAATTGGGAGTAGACCCGGCGAAGTATTTTAAAATCTTCTTCATGGTCGCAGCCTACCACCACTCGATCCGGTCTGCGGGCCTGGTTCACAGCCGTGCCTTCCGCTAAAAATTCAGGATTGGAAGCGACGCCGAAATTTTCCACATTGTGATTTTGCATAATGCCTTCCAGGCGCCGGGCGGTCTCGATCGGCACCGTACTTTTGCAGACCATAACGATTCGGCGTTTATCTTTTCTGCGGGCGATAATTTCAGCAATTTCTTCGGCGGCAGCATCGAAATACGTCAGATTCGTGGAGCCGTCCAAATTGGACGGTGTCGGCAGACATAGAAAAATGGCATCCGTGCCTTCGATGATGGCCTTCAAATCGTTGGAAAAAAACAGGGACTTGCCGTGAGTTTCACGAATAATATTCGACAAGCCGGGTTCCATGACAAATTTTTCGATTTCATCGGCCTGGCCGGTAGAAAATGCGTCGATTTTGTCTTTATCAACATCATAGGCATAGACTTCATGTCCGTATTCCGAACATACAGCCGCCTGGACAAGTCCCACATATCCGGTTCCCGCAACAATTAGTTTCATAAGCACCTCTTATCCTAATAAACACCCAGATCCCGTAAGAGATCATTGATGCCGAGTTTTTGGAGTTTTAATCTTAAAAATTCGGAAATGGTCGGCTGGACGGGCCTCACCTTGAGAAACATTTTGGCTTCTCGGGGTGTCTGACGGCCCTTTTTGACATTGCACGGCTTGCAGGCCGCAACACAATTCTCAAAATTGGATTTGCCTCCTCTGGACTTTGGAATAATGTGATCGATGGTGAGCCGGAGTCTTTGGGCGCCGCAATAAGCGCATTTAAATCCATCTCTGATAAAGACATTTTTTTTGCAAAATGCCACACCGGTTCGGTAAATAGTTCGGATTAGCTTAATTAAGCGCAACACTGCCGGAACCTTGAATACCGCACCGCTGGCACTTCTCACGATTTTTGCGGAATCCTTCAATACCTCGACTTTACCTTTAGCCTGCAGACAAATTGCCCGTTTCCAATCCACAACATTTAGGTACGTAAAATCTGCATTTAGCAAGATGCAATGTGTCATCCTGTGCTCCTCGTTACTCTCCTTTGATAACGCTTCTTATCTTTTACCTTCGATCGGCCACAGATTAGGATCTGTGGATACTTCGCTGCTCGTTCTATAAAAAATTTTAATATAGCATAACCTAAAAATCAATCCAATATTACGGATAATTCTTGAATCATACATTTATCAGTTTTATTTAGCCCTTATAATTCTATTTCCGTTCCGGCTTCGCCTTTTACCGCCGAAACGATTTCTTCGATCGAAGTGATGACGGCACGCTTACCGTTGTTTCGGATAAACTGAATAGCGGCTTCTACCTTCGGAGCCATGGATCCGGCTGGGAAATGACCTTCTGTTATATATCTCTCTGCCGCTTTGATGTTTATTTTGCGTAAAAATTTTTCAGCGGGCATGCCGAAATTCAGCGCGACGCCGGCCACGTCGGTCGCAATCAAAAAGATATCAACACCCACTTCTTCGGCCAGTCTGGCGCTGGCCAGGTCTTTATCGATTACGGCATCCACCCCCTGAAAGGCCCTGCCCTCGCGCACCACCGGTATGCCGCCGCCGCCGCAACAGATCACGATAAAATCGGCATTGATCAGTTTTTTAATTTCGCGTTTTTCAATGATCGTTACCGGCTTCGGGGACACGACCACACGCCTGAAGCCTTTAGCGGTTTTGATTACCGGATAACCCGACGGCGCGTCTTTTTTGCGTTTATATACCGGTCCGATCGGTTTGGACGGGTTTGAAAAGGCGGAGTCATTTTCGGCCACGACAACATAGGTAATCAGACTGATCAAGGGTTTGACGTGGATGCCCAGATCCATGAGTTCACTGTCCAATGTGGATTCGATCATGTACCCAATTTGCCCCTGGGTTTGCGCGACCAGAATCTCAAGGGGCAATTTGGGTACTTCCCGACAGCTTTCCTGCTGAAGCAGGAGATTGCCGACCTGCGGACCGTTGCCGTGGGTGATGATGATGCGATAATCCTGTGACAGTGTGGCGATCTGCCGGATGGATACGGCCAGGTTTTTAAACTGCTGGGCGACGGTGCCTTCTTCCCCCTTGCGTATGAGCGCATTGCCGCCAAGGGCCACCAGCAGAATCGGCTTTTGGGTTTCTTGCATGTTACTTCTTCCTGTCTTTAGAGGCTAAAAGGTTCTGGGTTCTGGGTTCTGGGTTCAGAGGTTCTGGCTTCTGTCCTCTGACCTCTGACATCTGTCTTCGGCTCGGCTGCCTTCGATAAACTCAGGCCCTGAGCTTGCCGATGGGAGCTTGTCGCGAGCTGTTATTTAACCTCAGAACCTTTGAACATTGAACCCGCCGGAGGCGGGCAAGCCTTGGAACCGGGTGACTGACACCTGATCAGAGACATTCTGATATAAGCTCCTCGAGAGTCGGGCTGCCGTGGTCCTGGTATTCATACCGCACGCGCAGGGTCGGCTTTTGAATATTCAACACCAGCGGCAGATGAATCGGTGTGGCAAACACGACCAGATCGCAATCGGTTTTATCGATGGTATTTTCCAGGTCGCTGATTTGATCCGGTGTGTATCCCATGGCCGGTATCACGTTGCCAATGTGGGGGAAAACCGTGTAAGTCTCTTTTAAAGAGCCCTGGGCAAAAGGACGCGGGTCGACAATCTCAGCGGCCTCAAACGTTTCGGCGGCAACGATGCCGGCGCCGAAAGGCATTTCGCCGTGGGTCAGGGTCGGACCGTCTTCAATCACCAAAACCCGTTTGCCCTGAATCCTTTCCGGCTCTTTAACCACCAGGGACGATTCCGCCAGAACAATCTTTGCTTTGGGTGCATATTTTTCAATATTTTTTCTGACCTGCCACACCTTTTGCGCCGGTGCTGAATCCACTTTGTTGATGACGGCGATATCCGCCATGATCATGTTGGTTTCTCCCGGAAAATACAACAACTCGTGACCGGCGCGGTGCGGATCAAACAGCACAATGTGCAGATCCGGTTTATAAAAAGGGGTATCGTTGTTGCCGCCGTCCCAGATAATGACATCGGCTTCCTTTTCGGCTTCCGTTAAAATTTTACCGTAGTCGATACCGGCATATACGACGATACCCTGCTCTACCAGCGGCTCGTATTCCTCCCTTTCTTCAATGGTGCACTGATGTTTTTCAAAATCCTCGTATGTCGAATAGCGCTGTACGACCTGGTTACGCAGATCACCGTATGGCATGGGGTGGCGCACGACGACCACCTTTTTACCGGACCCTTTTATAATTTCACAAACCTTGCGGGTCGTTTGGGATTTGCCGCAACCCGTGCGTACCGCGCAGACCGCTACGATTTGTTTGTTCGATTTGAGCATGGTGTAAGGCGCGCCGATAAGAATAAAATCTGCGCCCTCGGCCATCGCCAGCGATGCTTTGTGCATGACTTCCACATGGGGGACGTCGCTGTACGAAAAAGCCACCAGATCCACCTGGTGTTTTCGTATCAGATCGGTGAGCTGGTCTTCGGGATGGATGGGAATACCTTCGGGGTAGAGTTTGCCGGCAAGCTCCGGCGGATACAGACGACCGGCAATATCCGGAATTTGAGCGGCGGTAAACGCGATGACATTGTAGCGCTTGTTATCTTTGAAATAGACATTGAAATTGTGGAAATCCCTGCCGGCGGCCCCCATGATAATTACCTTTTCGATCATAACTTCACCTTTCTATGGTCTATGGTTAGACAGGATTAACGGGATTTTAAAGATATTTTTATTTTAGCACTTTCCGAAAGAAAGTGCTGAAAAATAATCCACCTGCGGTGGAAATAATTCTGTGATTAATTATATTTATGTTAAAGTAAAAACAAGTATACATCAAATGTTAATCATACTACAGTTAACCCCTCCACGGTTTACGTAAATACCACCATAGCAGTTCCGCCGAAGGCGGATTGAAATTTTTCAGTTTCATCAGGAAACTGGAAAAAATATTTACCCAAATAATCCTGTAAATCCTGTCATAAAAACAAACTATAATTTGATCCGGAACCGATTTTATACTAAGTAATGAAGCGAACCACTCTATTACAAGGAAATTAAACATGACCCAGCCGCTTTTTCTCCAGAATATCATCGCCTGCATCTGGGACTTTGACAAAACATTGAGCCCCGGCTACATGCAGGCGCCTATTTTTGAATTGTACAAGGTCGATCCCAAAAAATTCTGGAAAGAAGTTGAAGAATTACCCAACTATTACAAAAAAGACGGCCTTGACCTCATTGCAACCGACACGCTGTACCTGAATCACATATTAACCTACACCCGGCAGGGCATATTTAAGGGTCTTAATAATGCTGGATTGAGAAAGCGCGGCAGCAAAATTGAGTTCTACGAGGGGCTACCTGATTTTTTTGACAAAATAAAACACTTCGCAGCCACAAACCCGGAATATGTACAGCATGAAATCCAGGTGGAACATTACATTGTTTCAACGGGTTTGAGGCAAATGATCCTGGGCAGCAAGATTGCACCGCAGGTAGACGGCGTCTGGGGCTGCGAATTTATAGAAGATACGCCCCCTCCCGGTTATCTGGATGCCGGCAAGAAAACAGCCTCAGAAGATCCTAAAATAATCTCTCAGATTGCATATGCGCTTGATAATACAACCAAGACCAGAGCTGTTTTTGAAATCAATAAGGGCAGCAACAAAATCCCGGATATTGAGGTAAACGCGATGATACCGGACGAGGATCGCCGGGTACCGTTTCAAAACATGATTTATATTGCCGACGGTCCCAGCGATATACCGGTTTTCTCATTAATTAACCGATTCGGCGGCAGAACGTTTGCCGTTTATCAGCCCGGCTCCAGCAAGGAATTTTCGCAGGTGAATAACCTGCAAAAGCAAAATCGCGTCCAATCATTCGGGGAAGCCAATTATACCAAAGGCTCCCAGACGTATATGTGGATTAAAAATGCGATCACTGAAATCTGCAGCCAGATCGTTAAAAACCGCGAAAGAGCGCTGGGAGATAAAATCGGCAAACCCCCGAAGCATTTAGAATAGAATATGAAACTTGCACGAAACTCGCTACTCATACTGATTTATCTTCTGGCCATATCAGTGACCGTTGAAACGCAACCCATGGCTGGAGAGCAAAAACCCGGACAGAAACCTGGCTGGAAGCAGCTTGACAAAGGTCTTCAACTGGGGACATTTCTGGCGCCTCAAGCGGCTGTAGTCGGGGATTCACTGGTGAAGGTGCTGCGAATCGATCCCAAATATTATCAATTGAGACTGCTTAATGCTTCGCGGGTTGAAAACGGCCTCCCGCTGACACCCAAACAATGGTGCCGACAAAACGGGCTGGTGGCCGCCATCAATCCCAGCATGTATCAGACCGATTATAAAACCAGCGTGTCGCTGATGCGTACAAAAGGCCACATCAATAACCCCAGATTATCAAAAGATATGACCATCCTGGCATTTGACCGGCATAGCTCCGATGTCCCGCGAGCCAAAATTATTGACCGCCAGTGTGAAGATTTCCAATTCTGGAAGCAAAAGTACGGGACCCTGGTACAGAGCATCCGCATGATCTCCTGCACAGGAAAAAATGTCTGGAAGCCACAACCGCGCCGCTGGAGTACATCGGCCATCGGCATCGATGGACAGGATAATATTTTATTCATTCATGTGCGATCCTTGTACAGCACACATGATCTGATTAATATCCTCAAAAAGCTTCCCCTCAATATCTCACGCGCCATGTATACCGAGGGCGGACCCCAGGCCCAGCTATACATAAACTCAGGCCATAAAGAATTGGACCTTACCGGAAGCTATGAAACAAGCTCAAATGATGACAATGAAGGCGCGATTTCCTGGCCCCTGCCGAATGTGGTGGGAATATCAAAGCGGAAGCTTCAATCAGGTCAATAAGGTGATTCGGCGCCACTCGCAAAGAATGTAAAAGGACGCCAAGCCAGGGGAGGAAAGGGATCCCATGCCGGAGGCAGACAAGCCTTGCCAGCTTAAGCCGGAAAACGACAAGTCGACCAAAAGCCTTTTGAACACACCTGAGATATCCATTTGGTAGACCCTAAACTTGTATATTCTCACAATATATCCAAACATCATGGTTTTAAGATTTGACAAAAAATACCGAATAAAATAACGCTATAAATGCATTTATGAAAAGCAATTGGAAAATTTTGGGTATTTTATTTGTTATCTGAAGTCCGAATCATATATAATTCAATCAGATTTTTGCAGTAATCAATTTGCAGAAGGAGGTAAAGATCATGTTAGTAAAATCCCGAATGAGTAAATATCCCCTGACGATTGGCCCGGAGGAGTCCCTTTCAGACGCCCATAACTATATGGATGAGCAAAAAGTAAGGCACTTGCCCGTGGTGAAGCCGGATGAAAAGATGATTGGGTTGATTGCTGAAGATGATCTGCTCAAAGCCGAACCCTCCAGTGCGACCTCATTGAGTGTGTGGGAGATTCATCATCTGCTGATGGAAGTCAAAGTGAAAGCAGTGATGGTAAAGGATATCATAACAACAACAGAGGATACCCCCATCGAGGAAGCGGCTCATTTGATGCTTGATAATAAAATTGGTTGCCTGCCGGTTATCCGAGATGACAAGCTGGTGGGCATCATCACTGAAAGCGATATCTTCCGCACATTCATGGAATTGTTTGCCGCCCGTGAAAAGGGCCTGCGAATCACGCTGGACGGTCCAAACAAGGCCGGGGAATTAGCAAAGATTACAAAAGCGGTGGCGGATGAAGGCGGTTATATATCCGCATGTGGGACCTTTAACCTGGAGGATACCGCTAAAAAAGGAATCACCCTCAAAGTTAGAAATGTGGACCGCGAAATTCTAACCGATGCGCTGTCCAAGATCGAGGAGTTAACGATCATCGACATCCGTAAAATGTAGTTTCCGTATTGACAAAAGCATCGCTAAAAAATTATGGATCAAAGATAATCCATTTTTTGTAGAGGTGCCGAATACTGACCTGGCAATTGAAATAGAAAAAAATTAAATGTCAGATTTCCAACGTATCAGCGATATTGACGTATTCAAAAACCTGAGATAACCATAACATATCTTAAATTTTGCCAAAATGCATGTATTATCAATAAATCACAGGTTCAGTGATATTTGGTTTTCTGGCAAGAAATATGCGATTTAATTCTTGATCCGAATACTATTTTCGATTATAAATTCATAACAATTTGTTTCGATCAATTTGAAACGACATTCCAACTGAATTTAGCACACTCTCACCACACTTCCAGTCTCTGCTTTTGGTAATTTTTGCATGTGAAATACATGTCTAAACACCTAATAAAAGAAGGGATGGAAAATGGCTGCAAACCGTAAGTTCCTTCTCGCTTCTACTGTATCTACCCTCTTACTATTTATCCTTTCACAAAATAGCTTAGCAAAGGTCTATGAATGGGAAGACTTTACTCAACCATTTAAGAGAAAAATAGAGCGATTCTGTATGACAAAGCCCACTCAAATTGAAGTACTTCTGCCCGACTTTCTGAAAAACTATGAAAGTGTTCCACTAATAGTAAGAATTGATGGGGACACGGCTAATCCAGGTAGGCCCCATTTGATAATAAATAATTTTAATCGGGACCCCTACCGAATTAAATTCGATCAAGATAGCCTCATAGCTATTAAAACAAAGCATCTTAGAACCGGGATTAACAGCTTTAATTTTCATGATCGGGTCCCGTGCTCCTATGGCTCTTATCTTAGAGAACTTCGCTTTGATTTTTCTAAGATGAAGGATGTCATGGCTCATATTGATAAAAAACACGCCGCAGACAAAGCGGCAATAAAAAAGCCTATCTCCCCCGCGCAAGAACTTAAAAAAGATACCACCCCTCCAGAGATCATTATCACCTCCCATGACATCTCAAGGGGCATAAAACCCTTACAAAATCAAAAAAAGGTGAGAATCAGCGGCAAGGCTTACGATGATAATGGAATTGTGGAAATCACAGTAAATAATAAAGACGCCTCCTTTGATGAAGCGGGCAATTTCGAGACAGATGTTTATCTCAAAATGGGTAAAAACCGGATCGTCGTCAGTGCCATGGATATATACGAGAATCGGGCGAACAAAGAATTTACGATAACAAGAGTTGCTTCAAAGACACCTTCGAAAGCAAAGATTGTTAAAGCTACCGCAGGTAAATATTTTGCTTTGGTCATCGGAAACAATAATTATAAGTACTTAAGAAGGTTGGAAACTGCCCAAAATGATGCCAGAAAAGTGGCTGAAACTTTAAAGCTTCGCTATGGATTTGATACT
>Ga0255054_10000453_pt1 | contig 24262 bp, 23 predicted proteins | sample JV7_2_23_MG_FD_188634 | JGI IMG/M metagenome (GOLD analysis project Ga0255054, IMG submission 188634) | Seawater microbial communities from Jervis Inlet, British Columbia, Canada - JV7_2_23 | ecosystem: Environmental > Aquatic > Marine > Inlet | place: Canada: British Columbia | collected... | reverse complement strand
AATAATTAGAACCCATCTCAAAAATGTCTTTTGGCCCAATATCTTTGTTGGTGCCTCGTTTCAAATCCTCGACATACAACAGTATGCCTCCGGTTTGCGACCCACAAAGATTATAGGATCAGGCGGGAAATCCAGCAACGCTGGAAAACTCGGCCCCGCCGCGATTTTGAATCAAAATCCTATTTTTGAGATGGGTTCTAGTTCCCGGCAGATCCATTTGCCCAACATTTTTGAGGTTATACCGAATGCGCAAGCCAATTTATCTGATTTTTCTCTTGGCCGTCTTGTTGATGAACACCGGCAGCCTGTATGCCCATGATCTGAAAAATGGTTTTTTTGATACCCCATGGAAAACCAACCTGTCACAGACGGCGGGCTTTAAAAAAGTCGCGGAAAATTTAAATGTCAGCTATTTTATAAACCCCAAGCAGGTTTACAGCATCCATGACATCAAAATCCCGGATGTGGTTTACGGCTCCTATGCGGATCAATTTTTCGCCGTCTACATCAATATCGAAACCATCGAAGTCTTCACCCAGCTCAGAAGACATATGAACCACCATTACGGTCTGCCCGGAATTACAAAGACAATGCCGGCAGAACAGACCACCTATCAATGGAAGCACAAGAAAACCAAAATCAAGCTGAAGCTCTATGAAAACAGAAACAATATGAAACTGGCATTTTACTATACACCGCTTTCCAGGCAGGTAAATGAAAACCAGCAGGAAGCCTTTCACGAAAACTTTAGAAGTCCAAGGTTTCCCCTGGATGATAGGAGAATGCAGAATGCGATTGATCTGATGGAATTGCAGGGCCTGGGACCCCGCTGAACCTGAAACCTATCTCAAAAATACCAATATCTACTATTTTTGAAATCGCTTCAATTGGTCCTGAAACGTTAGGAACCCCTTCCTTCATAGGATGCCAGTTGAATCCTTTCCGCAATTTCATTTAAAATCAACTCGATTCTCGCCCGCCGAATTTCCAGAAATTCTTCCGGAAGCCATTCGTCACTATGAAACCTCATATATTTATTCCACACCGAAAAAATGTCATCTTTCCCGCGTTACCACCGCCAGGTCTGAGTTGACACACCTGCCACTTTTTCATATGGTGCATCCAAGCACCCAGGCGTGCCGGCGTGCAATCCTAACGGCAGGAGAAATGGCGGTTCAATGGAAAAACACAGCGATGTTCTGGTAATCGGCGGGGGTATTATCGGGTTGGCCTGTGCCTACTATCTGGCGAAAGCAGGCAAAAATGTTCGCCTGCTGGATCAGGATGCCATCGGTGCCGACACCTCTGCCTCCTACGGAAACTGCGGTCTCGTTTATATCAGCCACCTGGTCCCCCTGTGCGCCCCCGGCACCATCTGGCAGGAACTGAAGCGAATGTTCCGGAGACGTTCGCCCCTTTATATTAAGCCGACGCTGAATGTTGGACGGCTTATGTGGTTTTTGAACTTCACCCGAAAGTGCAACGCCAAACATATGGCATACGCCATCCGGGCCCGCGCCAAAATTTTACAAAATTCCCAAAAGCTGCTTGTGAAACTGTTCAAAGAGGAGCATATCGAATGTGACTGGGAGGAAAAAGGCGTTCTGATGGTGTTTAAATCCCGGACCGAAATGCAGAAATATGGCAAAACCAACAACCTTATGAAGCCGTATGGACTGGATGCGGTTTCACTGGTCGGTGATGAGCTCTTTGATCTCGAGCCGGCGCTTCGAAAAGACGTTTACGGCGCCTGGTTTCACAAAAACGACAGTCACCTGCGTCCGGATAAACTACTGCCGGCCTGGCAGCAGGTCCTGCTGAAAATGGGCGTTGCCGTCGAAGAAAACTGCCGCCTGGAAGACCTGGTTGCGGAAAGCCGGCGAATCCGCCATGCGGAGACAACCAGCGGTATTTATACAGCTGATGAATATGTTTTGGCAACCGGCGTATGGACGCCTCAGCTTACCGGCCGGTTAAAACTAAACCTGCCAGTTCAGCCCGGCAAAGGCTACAGCCTCACCATGACCCGGCCGGCGGTGTGCCCGGCAATACCATGTTATTTTAGTGAACCCAGTGTTGTGGCGACCCCCTGGAAAAGCGGATTTCGTCTGGGAGGCACTATGGAATTTTCAGGCTTTAATTCCGATATTCTTGCCAGGCGTATTCAAAATCTGATTTCCGGCGCCAATGAATACTTAAAAGAGCCCGTCGGTGAGCCTGTGATGGAAGAGTGGGTCGGCATGCGCCCCATGGTTTACGACGATCTGCCGATCATCGATCGCGCCCCGAATCACCCCAACCTGGTGGTGGCCACCGGCCATGGGATGCAGGGTATTTCCATGGCGACCAGCACCGGAAAACTGGTGAGTGAAATCATTACCGGGCGTAAGCCTCATATTGACGCGACGGCGTTCGGCATCCATCGATTTCATTAATTTTTACATCAAATAACCGAAAAAAGAAAACCAACGCCATGCAATACGGAGCAATGAATTTTCCGATCAAACCGATTGCAGACGAGCTGGCAGATATCGCCGATCTGGGATTTGATTATCTGGAATTGACCATGGATCCACCCCAGGCGCATTATACAATCATCCGGCAGCAGATGAATTCAATTTTAAGCGCCCTGGCTTCGCAATCCATGAACATTATCTGCCATCTTCCCACCTTTGTTTCCACCGCTGACCTGACCGACAGCATCCGCGAAGCATCGCTGCTGGAAATGTTTAATTCGCTGGAAGTTGCTGCTGAGCTCGGGGCTCAAAAAGTCGTTTTGCACCCCGGCCACATCGGGGGGCTGGGTGTCTATGTAAAGGAAACCGCCCTGGCCCATGCAAACCAAAGCTTGGCGTCTATCATCGGTCGGGCGCAAGCCTTGGGGCTTTGCGTCTGCCTTGAAAACATGTTCCCCAAGTGCCGGGCATTTTTTGAGCCGCCTGATTTTGTTGAAATCCTGCAGCGGTTTCCGGATCTCAAGCTGACACTGGACACCGGCCATGCCAACATCGGCACCCGGGGCGGCCGGCGCATTCTGGAATTTGTCGAAAAATTCGGCCACCGCATCGGCCATCTGCACGTCAGTGATAATTTTGGCGAACGCGACGATCATATACCGGTGGGCACCGGTACAATCGATTTTATCAAAATTGTTCGGGCCCTTAAACAATGCGGATACGACGATACCGCCACGCTGGAAATATTTTCAGAAGACCGCCGGGAGTTGAAAAAGAGCAGGGATCGGTTTGATGCAATCTTTAGCGAGGCTTGAAAACTCTAAATTATGCCGAATGGCTATACTTCGACACGCTTCGCAATGATCACAAAAAATAGAGCTGAAAGCTCAAGGCTCAAAGCTGAAAGCAAAATGGATTAATCATTTTTTTTCTTTGAGCCTTGAGCCTTGAGCTTTGAGCTTTGAGCTTAGAAAGGTAGAAACACTTTGGCATTTTTAATCATCGCACCGGACATCAAAGTGACCTCCTGGGTGAAACATCTCAGCAGGCTGGACCCGGGCATTGATATTCGCATCTGGCCCGAAGTCGGCAATGCGGATGATATAGAGTTCGCGCTCACCTGGCATCACCCGCCCGGCGAGTTTAGAAAATATAAGAATTTAAAATGTATCGCTTCCCTGGGCGCCGGAGTCGATCACATCCTGCGTGATCCCGATCTGCCCGACGGTGTACCCGTCACCCGGGTGGTGGAACATTCCATGGTACAGTCAATGAGTGAATATGTGGTGTTAAGCGTCCTGAACTACTGTCGCCAGTTTGATGATTACAGAGCCGATCAGGCGCAAAAGCAATGGCATCCCCGCAAACCCCGGCTGGCGGAAGATACGCGTATCGGCATCCTGGGCTTCGGTCAGCTCGGCGCCGATGCGGCCAAAAAACTAAGCAATCTGGGTTTTAGGGTGGCCGGCTGGAGTCGGCGGCCAAAAGACATCGCCGGGGGGCAATGTTTTGCCGGAGAGGAAGCTCTGACGAATTTTTTATCCCGGACTCACATCTTAATCTGCCTGCTGCCGCTGACGCCGGCTACAAAAGGCATTTTAAACCGCAAAACGTTTGAAAAGCTGCCGGACGGAGCCTATGTGATCAACGTGGCCCGGGGACAGCACCTGGTCGAAAGCGATTTGATTGACGCGCTGGATTCGGGCCAGCTGACCGGTGCCTGTCTGGATGTATTTGACGTCGAACCCCTGCCGCCGGACCACCCGTTCTGGGCTCATCCCAAAATTAAGGTTACGCCCCACATATCCAGCATTACCTTTCCCAAGGCCGTGGCGCCGCAAATCATTGAAAATTACCAGCGCACCAAAACCGGCAAACCTCCGCTGAATGTCGTTGACGCAGAGCGCGGTTATTAAACCGGTATTGATCGACCGCTACAAGCGTTTATTTTAGAGTCTTAGATGATCTCAATTCGCGTCATCAGCTGTTTAAAATCAGCTGGCGGAATCTGCTCCCAGGGTGCGGTCGGCCGAAAATGAATCGTTGATTTCGCATCCGCTGCAAAAAACTTTCCGGATTGCAATTCTGGTTTTACGAGCCGGTATTTAAACTCATCTCCCAGATCCAAAATAAGGTCCAAATCGTCGTGGTCTTCAAGCAGTTCCACCATCAGTAGGTTGCGAACCTGGCCGCTGCCTTTCAGATGTGGCTGGCCCTGTGGCGCTGCATAGATTTCAACAACCGCATCTTCAACCGCAACCGCGCGCTCGTCCGCAGCAATGATAAACGCCTGTTCCACTGCATATTCGCCTTCGACAAACGGGATCCAATTGGCCATATCTATTAGCCCCCTGTGTACAACGACATTAATGTTTGCGCTCGTTTAGATTTTACCACGAAGTTCACGAAGGACATGAAGCAGTGAATTAAGAAAAAATTATATTCATCTTCGTGCATCTTCATGTTCTTCATGGTGAATGCGAGATTTCACACTATTTCTTTATATAAGGATATTAAGCGCTGGTTTCAAGCGCATATCGCTTTTAGGGTGTTCGACAACCAGGATCTTCAGTGATGTTTTTCTCAGTCTGGCATAAAAAACCGATCCATAAAACCAAGAGCTGCTTGCAATCAGGCAAACACATCTGATATGGACGTTGCTTGCATTGCGATTTTCAAATCGATTTAAGAGGTGCTGTCACAGCTGACGAATTCAGAACGGAACGGTATGATCTTTTCACAAAAAAACGCCGCATCTTCGCGTATTTTCTATGGTTGGTATGTACTGGCCGCCAGTTTTTTTCTCCTTTTTTTCCAATCCGGCGCCCGGTTTTCTTTCGGGATCATGTTCAAACCCATGATAGCCGAACTGGGCTGGAATCGGGCCTCGATCTCGTCGGTCTTTTTTCTCCATATGGTATTCTTCGCGCTGGCCCTCAGTGTTGCCGGTAAGCTTTACGACCGCTACGGGCCGAGATGGGTGATTTTTGTTTCAACCGTGCTGCTGGCCGGCGGCTATATGTGCACCGCACTGGTTCGTTCTCTGTGGCAATTCTATCTTTTTTACGGCATTTTAGCCGCGGTGGGAACCGGCGGTGCCTCGGTGCCACTGATCGCCTCATTGATGAGTAAATGGTTTGAAAAGCGCAGAGGCTTGGCCATCAGCCTGGCGCTCTCCGGCACCTGTCTGGGCCAATTTGTACTGGTTCCAATTTTCAATCGGTTTGTTTTAACTTACAGCTGGCGAATCTCTTACCTGTTTATCGGTTTGGTTATTCTGGTGCTCAACACCCTTCTGGCGCTTGCGGTAATTAAAGGCGATCCGGTCGATCTGGGTTTTAAGCCCTATGGCCATAAAAATGCGAATGATGCTGTCGACCCCAACCCATCAACCGTTTCGGCAGCCCATGACCCGGATTTGAATCTGCCGCAGGCCATGAAAACCTACTCATTCTGGCTTTTTCTAATATTTATGTTTATCTGCGGCAGCGGTGATTTTCTGGTTGCCACCCACCTGGTTCCCTTTGTAACCGACTACGGTGTCTCTCCCACCGCAGCCGCCAACATGCTGGCCTTGTATGGCTTGATGGGCTTGGGCGGCATCCTGGTTGCCGGACCGATTTCGGATCTGATTGGAAATAAAATTCCCATTGCCCTCACCTTTGTTTTGCGGCTGTTATTGTTTGTGCTGATTTTGAAATATCGCACCCCGCTCAGCTTTTATATTTTTGCGGCGGGCTTTGGATTTACATGGCTCGTTACCGCCCCGCTGACCACGACTCTGGTCGGCAGACTCTATGGTTTTGCCCACGTGGGCATCATCTCGGGCTTTATTACCACCGTTCACCATTTGGGGGGCGGATTCTGGGCCTACATGGGCGGTCTGCTCTTTGATCAAACGGGAAGCTATCAGATCATTTTTATCTTTTCGGCGGTATTGGCCGTTATCGCGACAATCTGCACGATTGCCATAAAGGAAAAAAAGCACCCCCTGTCGTGAACCATACGAATGAACGACATGGCTGTAGATGGATTCCAGAAAATAACGTACTCAACTAAAGCGTTTGTCAAAATAACGTTCCGATAGCGGTAGTTTGTTGTGTCTTCTCAGAGTTGTCGATAACGTCCAATATGGCCTAATCCAAACGCTCTAATAATTTTTCTTCATTAAAAGTTTAGATTTTTTTCAATAAAAACAATAATATAGCGGTTGTCTTCTTTTACAATAATTTCAAACCGTTACACACCACCATTTCGCTTGTTAGAAAATCCGGCAACGGAACATATTTATGACAACCGCTATATTCGGTGCCGAAGCGTGCAAAGTCAAATGGGCCACGGAAACAAAAAAAATCAAAACTCTCCGGGCAGAAATGAAGATTTTTTTCAGGTTTTTATACTTCTTGTCAGAGCCTTGTTAACGCCTTTTTTTCGCATTGAGGTTGAGGGCCTGAAAAACCTGCCCGGCGACAGTGCCTTTATCCTGTTATGCAAACACCAGCGCTGGGAAGACATCCCACTGCTGAGCCTCGCCACGCCACGCCCGCTTTATTATATCGCTAAACATGAACTATTTAAAAATGCCCTGAGCAACCGGTTTTTCAGTGCTCTGGGCGGCATCCCCTTAAACCGGCGGCGCCCCCTTGCAAGCCGGCGCTTTTTGCAGGCCACGATTGAACTGCTTGAAAAGGGGCAAGGGGTAGTCATCTTTCCGGAAGGTACCTATTACCGCAACAAAATGGGACCCGGCCAGATCGGCATGGTAAAATTTGTGCTTTCCCGGCTGAAGCTTCCCTTCATTCCGGTCGGCATCAATTATGCCGCCGCTGAGCGGCGACACCGTGTCCATGTACGCATCCGATTCGGCAAAGCGTTTCATTCCGATCCCACTTTACCGGCAGACACATTTGTTAACCGCATGATGAAAGAAATTGCGGTCCTTTCGGGGCTTGCGATGAAATAGCATCTAAATTGAATGAATTAGACTCAGAAAATAAGTAGTTATCTCATTCGTTAAAGAGCAATTTAATACACTTAATTCGAGTTCATAAAATAAATTAAAAAAACTGTTGATTCGCTTAAAATAGTACTATATGAAAATATGTTAGCGGACAAAGGCCTTCTATTAACCGGTTAACACCAGTAAAACCCGCCAGACGTTTTCCTAGTCAAGACAAGAGGGAAGCTAAAATTTAACAGCGAAACGCTATTCAGATGGTGAAAAAATGGACGCGAGATTTAATCCGTTGCGTGAAGCGCTACCGGCAATCAAGTATTTTCATGACAATCGGGGCACACGGTCAGGCCTTGATCGCCGTCAAAAAAATGGGATATATTTAGGTCCGGAAAGAAGAAAACGCACTGAACGCCGATGCGGATTCGACCGCCGAAGGCTTTCTTTCGTCCAGAGAAGAGCTGTGTTTGACTTAAGAGAGGCTTACAGAGACTTATAGACATAACCATTTAATTATTGGAAGTATTAAAAAAGGCAGGGACTAGCAAAACCCTGCCTTTTTTACTTATCTTTACTTTATTTTACTTATCTTTACTTTATTTTACTTATCTTTACAGGTTTTTACTATAGTAATTATAGAATTTATTGTAGTCGACATCAGAAATCGATTCAGTCAGATGGATTTCTGTCGTTGTGGGATTTAAAATTTATGATCACACGCTGATGATGCCGAATTAAATTCAAACTTGAAAGCGATGCAAATCAAACGTATAATTGCAGGCCGGATTCCCAAAACATTAACGGGCAATCATCAATCTAAAGTTAATCGGACCATGGCTGAAATTAGACCCTTTAGGGCGTGGCGCTATCGCCCATCACAATTAAAAAATATCGAGAATTTAACCTCTCCGCTGTTTGATGTTGCCTCCCAAAAGCAACGGGAGGCACTTTACCGTAATCCCCTGAACAGCATCCACCTCTCGATCCCCCGGGGTGATCAGCCGGCTAAAAATGCGGCAACCGTTTTAAAGGAATGGAAACAAAAAAAATATATCATTCAGGACGAGGTGCCCGGCATCTATGTATATTATCAATATTTTTCTTTGCCGTCCGAACCCAAAGCCTATTGCCGCAAGGGGTTTATATGCAAGATCAGGGTCTACGACTGGCTGGATAACATCATTTTAAGGCATGAAAACACTATGGATGAAGCAGTCAATGAGCAGCTCGAGCTGCTTGCCGAAACCCGGCTGAATGCCAGCCCGACCCACGGATTATACACTGACGCATCCTTTGAACTGGAATCTTACATGGATGCCTGCATCCAGGACCCGATTTGCGAAGCAGAGGATTACCAGGGCGTAAAAGATGTCATGGGTATCATCCAGGAGGAAGCCATTATTGCTAGATTTGTTGAAAAGCTAAAAAATCAGCGGATTATCCTGGCAGATGGCCATCATCGCTATGCGGGGTCACTGGCGTATATGAAGCAGCAAATGGCCAATAATCCGGCTCATACGGGCCAGGAGGGCTATAATTATCATTTGATGTGGCTGACCAATACCGAAGCGCATGACCTCAGAATACTTCCCACCCATCGTTTGATCAAAAAGCTGGACTATTTTGATGAAGCCGCCATTATGAAAAAGTTTGCAAAGAACTTTAAAATTAAACCGGTGGCCGAAGCGAGTGACATCCACGAGTTCATTCTGGGCAAATCCTGGACATTTGGACTTATTTTCAAAGAAAATGCGTATGTGGTCCGGCTCAAGCCGGAAGCTTTGCCGGCTCTAAAATGGAATTTCCCGGATCAGGTAAAGCAGCTGGATCTAACCGTGGCGCATTACTTCATTATTGAGGACATCCTGGGCCTTGCGGGAAGAAAACAAAATACGTCTCATTGCATTGAATATGAGAGAAATTTCACCAAATGTATGACCGATGTGATGAAAGAAGAAGCCCAGATGGCAATCATTACCAATGACGTTTCCATCGAAGACGTGAAAAAGGTTTGCGGCAGCGGCTGTACAATGCCTCAAAAATCCACCTTTTTTTACCCCAAAGCTGTCTGTGGATTTCTATTCTCCTCCCTATAGAACACGCAAATACAAGTGAGCTAAAATGCCTAAAGTGATCTAAAGTGCCTAAAGTTAAGGTCTCGCTACGCTCCATCTTTTTTATTAAAATGGCAGAATTCCATAACTTTAGTCACTTTAGTCACTTTAGTTCACTTCTCACTTCTTAAAAAATTAGGCACTTTTTTTGGATTTTCCCAAAAGGAATACAGAGCCTGACAGTCATTTCTACCCGGATTTCAAAACCGCTTCGATACGCTCCAGGGCCCAGTCGATTTCTTCTCTGGTGATCACCAAAGGCGGGGCAAAACGAATCGTGTCTTCATGGGTCTCTTTGCAAAGCAGTCCCATGGACATCAACGCTTCGCAATATTTGCGGGCGCCGCCGGTATCGGGAGTCAACTCCACCGCCAGCATGAGACCGCTACCCCGCACCTCCTTAATATGAGGGGTCTGGATCCTCGACAGGTTCGATAAAAAATAATCCCCCATGTCGGCTGCGTTTTCAATCATATGCTCTTCGACTAAAACCTTCAGCGCTGTTCTGGCGATGGCACAGGCCAGCGGATTGCCGCCAAAGGTGCTGCCGTGTTCACCGGGGCGCAAAACATCCATGACTTCCTTGTTGGAAAGCACCGCTGAAATGGGATAGAAACCACCGGAAAGCGCTTTGCCGATAAGCGTCAAATCGGCTTCAATACCCTCATGTTCTTCGGCCAGCAGTTTGCCGGTGCGACCCAGGCCGGTCTGGATTTCATCCAGGATGAAGACGACATTATTTTGCGAACAGATTGATCTGGCTTTTTGCAGATAACCATCAGGCGGTATGATCACGCCGGCCTCGCCCTGAATGGGTTCTGCCAAAAAGGCCACCGTTTTGGGTGTGATGGCAGCCTCGAGCGCATCACTATTGCCAAAGGGAATAATCTTAAAACCGGGCGTGAAGGGGCCGAAATTTTCCCGCGACGGTTTATCGGTGCTGAAACCAACGATGGTAATGGTCCGCCCGTGAAAATTGTTGTCACAAACGATAATCTCAGCCTGATCCTGAGGAACCCCTTTGACCTGATAGCCCCACTTGCGAACCGCTTTGATGACCGTTTCCACCGCCTCGGCGCCACTGTTCATCGGCAATACCTTGTGGGAATTGGTCAGTTCACAGAGTTCTTTATAAAGCAGCCCTAGTTGATTATTGCGAAAGGCCCGGGATGTTAGGGTCAGTATCTGGGCCTGTTCGATCATAGTGCCCATAATTTTCGGGTGGCAATGGCCCTGATTGACCGCTGAATACGCCGACAGGCAGTCCATATATTTGTTGCCCTCGACATCCCACACCCAGATGCCCTCACCGCGGCTTAAGACGACATCCAGCGGCTTGTAATTATGGGCACCCAATTCATCTTCAAGGTTGATGTAGTCCTGAGGTTTCATTGGTTGTCCTCCTTATTAATCCCTCATAATGGATACTTGTCCGATGTTTGTGTATTATTTCATAATAGGATTAGCGGGTCAATATTATGACTCGGCCGCAAAAAGATTCATGAACTCTTCGGACATCATGTTGTGCACCCCGGGTATTGTAAATATATTGAGCAAATTGCACGACCTGCATGAGATCGGACACCCATCATTTTTTTACCTACGGCGGACTTGAGCTATTGAAAATTTATTCTCGGTGTTTTATAATAAAAAGATAGTGGCGGCTTATAATTCAGGGTCGATTCAAATTGAAGCGGCCTGCAAATGCCAGAGTTAATTTTTTTAATTAAATAATTTTTAATTTCACTTAAAAGAAGGGGCTCTTCGGAGTCTTTTTTTTGACCTAATTTTAAAGGAGATCATTAAATGAATTTTTCCCAAATCAGGCTGGCAAGTCAAGTAACGATCATCGTGGTGCTGATTTTTGCATCAGCCTTGGCTTTTGCCGCAGATAAACAAACACCGGGTGATAAAGTGGCCGTGGTTAACGGCGTTATTATTGACCGAGGAACATTTGATCGTGAACTGGATTATTTCGTCAGGCGGGCTGCCCCGGGTGGAAAGCAGGTTCCTGATTTTCAAATGGCTCAGATGAAAAATCAGGTCCTGGAAAGTCTTATTGATCGCGAATTGCTCTTCCAGGAAAGCAAGAAAAATGGGATTCAGGTAAAACCTGAAGCCGTTTCAGATCAACTTAAGAATATCAAACAAAGATATCCGAACAAAAACGAATTTACGAAACTGCTAAACGACATGGGCCTTACGGAATCAGACTTACAAGCGCAGATCGAGCACGGCATGGCCATCCAGAAACTCATCGACGAAGAGGTTGCCGACAAGATCAAGATCAGCGATGAAGAAACCAAGTCCTATTATGATGCCAATCCGCAGTTTTTCCAACAGCCCGAGCAGGTAAAAGCCAGCCACATCTTAATCAAAGTGGATGCCAAAGCAACTGATGCACAGAAAGCCGAAGCCCGTAAAAAAATCAAAGAGGTCCAGCAAAAAGTACAAAAAGGAGATGATTTTGCGACCCTCGCCAAAACCTATTCCGAGGGGCCCAGCGGCCCGAGAGGCGGTGACCTCGGCTACTTCGGACGTGGACAGATGGTCAAACCTTTCGAAGATGCGGCCTTTAGTTTGAAACCAAACGAGACCAGCGACATTGTCGAAACGAACTTCGGGTATCACCTGATTAAAGTCGTTAGCAAAAAGCCCGCAAAAAAAATGACCTATGCAGAGGTCAAAGATCGGCTTAACGATCGTCTAAAAAAACAGAAGATAGACTCAGAAGCCACCGCTTACATTAAAAGCCTTAGACAAGGCGCAAAAATAGAAAAATTTTTATAATCCTTTTTTAAAAAAGGAGACGCAACATGACCATCAAAATGACCTGGTACAGTCATGCCTGCTTTCTAATTGAGACCGATCAAACCCGCTTGCTTATCGACCCCTTTCTCAGTGACAATCCCCTGGCATCCGGGAAGGCCGATGAGATCCAAACTGACTATATCCTGGTATCTCACGGACATGGTGATCATCTGGGAGACACCGTAAACATCGCCAAACGAACCCATGCCACCGTCATCTCAAATTATGAGATCCAGACCTGGCTGGTCAACCAGGGGCTTGAAAATACGCATCCGCAGCACATCGGCGGCGGCTTCGATTATCCCTGGGGGAGAGTCAAGCTGACCATTGCCCAGCACGGATCGGCTCTGCCGGACGGGTCCTACGGTGGAAACCCCTGTGGGTTCTTGTTCTATATCAAAGGCAAAAAAATCTATCACGCCTGTGACACCGGCCTTTTCTATGACATGAAGCTGATCGGTGAGGAAGGAATCGATCTGGCGATTTTACCCATCGGTGACAATTTTACCATGGGCCCCGATGATGCGCTTCGGGCGGTCAAACTGATCGAACCTCAACAGGTGGTTCCGATTCACTACGACACTTTTGATGTCATCAAACAGGATCCTCACGCCTGGGCCGAACGGGTACGGAAGGAAACCGCCGCAAAAGCAACCGTAATGAACCCCGGGGAATCTTTAGAACTGTAATGCCTTACTCACATAATCATCCGGCATCGTCAGCATCAGCCAGCGCCTTTGCAACAACACATCTGCGAAACTGATAAATGGAATATTTTCAGCGTGACCGGCAAAACGATCCTGCCACGCCTCAGTTTCACGATTTGATCCGGCAACATCAATTAAAATCCCATCCAACTCTGACAGTTCGGATAGATCTGTCATTTCCGGAAACCGATTTTTTTTCCACCAGAACACCTGCCGTTCCATATCACGATTAAATCGCTGTTTGGCGTCCCGGGAAACCAGTGTAAACAAGACGGCACGGTTGCCTTCTGCGGGAAAGAGGTAGCGCAAATCCTGATCCAGAAAATGGGGACGCTGCAGTTTGGCGGCAGACAAAACGGATGGGGTATGCGGCACCTGTTTGGGTTCTATGAAAACAATCTCAAAAGGCGTAAACGGATTGGCTGCGGATAAAACCTTTATCGCCATTTTGATAAAGTCCGGATCCGACAGACCGGGATGGATAAAAACCTGATAGGGATGTGTCAGCCGTTTTGCCAGCAGCACCAATTCAGAAAGCGGTCGATGGGAATTCAACTGGAGCTTGGCGATAAATAGCTCATTTCCAATCTTGACGGCGATATCTTCCGGAATTGCCCCCATACGTTCTTTGCCAATCTTCCAGGAAACATCCAGATCCGGCATGGGGAATAAAACAACATCAAAGCGGACTTCGGCATGATCAAAGGCCAGAAGCATATCATCAGCAGAAAACGTCGCGCTTTCAATAAGCGTATACGGCGGCGATTTGTCAAAACGCAAACCCAACTCATTGCTGTTAAAACGAAAATCGGTTCCCGGCAGAACCGACAGTGGAAAAACCTGGACGTCATCCGCCAGATTATTTTCAGCTACAAATTCGACGGACCGGCCAAATCCCTGCAAGTCATCACCAGGCAACCCCACAATCAAATCAATTGCCGCTACGATGCCTCTTTGCTTTAAAAGTTTTGCGCCCCGCGCAAAGCGCTTTATGCTGGTCGGCCGGTTCATGATCTTGAGTGCCCGGGGGTTGGTGCTTTGCAGGCCGATTTCAAACCAGGAAAATCCCGCCGCTGCGAACAGATCGGCCAATTCCGCATCGATGGCTTCCGCCCGAATTTCACTGATGATTTCAAGATGCCGGTCTTTGTTTATCTTGCTGATTTTTCTTAACAGATCTTTAAGTCCGGGATGCGCATTTAAGGAAGGGTCCAGCAGGTACAGCTCTTTGACATGGTGATCAAGCGCCCATTGGATCCCTTGAAGCAAATGTGCTTGGTCGGCAAAGGACAGACCGTCATGGGATTTATTATAGTAGCAGTATCCGCAGCGGTAAGGGCATCCCCGCTGGGTTTCGAGAAGCATCACATTTTCAATCTCAGGCTCCAGCAAATTCTGCAAATAGGGGCTCGGACTTTTTTTGAATAGCGCCCCGGCCGGTGCCATTGAACTTCTTTTTTCCCAGGTTGTTGGATCCTCAAGGAGTTTAAGAAAAACGGCCTCGCCTTCACCATAGACATAAAAATCGACCGCCTCCGAAAGCATCGACCGGTTGTCCGGGGTGATCTCAGATCCGCCAAAGATAATGAGCGGCGCATAGCGTTCTTTTAATTTTTCTGCGAAATAAAGTGAGCGCGCCAGATTCCAGCAGTAAATCGTAAAGCCCACGATATCCGGCTTACGGTCAAGGAGAATTTCCATTAAAGCGGCATCTCCAAGATAGGAAGCAACACTTTCCGGCAAAATGTCGACCTGCACCTCCGGTAGGATACCGGCAGCCTGTTTGAGACAGGCTGCGCCCAGGGGAATATTGCCGGTCTGCACCCCATAGTTTAAACGGGGTACCGGAAGTTGGAGTAATAAGACACGGGATTTTAAAACCATTTTTTTCTCCCCGGACCGGGGAGCAGTTAAACTAGATCCCTCAACCGGAAGGCTTGCAGGCCGGAGCGTTAAAGCCGCCGGAACCGGTGGCAATTCCCTGGGGCCGCACACAACCGGCCGACATCAGTTTTTCGATATCCCCGCACTGGCATTCAGGACATTTGGGGTCCGGATCATTGGACGACAGCACAAGCTCTTCAAAACAGTGGCAGCAGGCCTTACACTGATATTCGTAAATCGGCATAACCGAATCCTCCAGAAATAAAATTTTTCATATAATAGGCTTTGCTCCTCAAATGTCAAGCATTGTAAAAACAGGAACCTTATCCTAATAATATAACCACGAAAACACGAAAGCATAAAAGCACGAAATTTAATTTATTTTCGTGTTTTCGATTTTTCGTGCTTTCGTGGTAATTTTTTCAGATCGAAATTTTTTTTGGGGTCCTAGGATATAATAAAAAAGATTAAATAAAGCTCCCAGACAATTACGGTGGTGAAGGCGCAGATGATATAGGAGAAAAGATTCCGGGTGTGAGTTATCGATCTCTTTCGCAACACATTTCGGAATAACAACAGAATGACAACCCCCACACAGGTTAAAAAATACTTTGCCCCCATGAATACAAAGGGGCCGTAATTGAGAAAATAGGACATGACCGGGTTCAGCTCCGATGAGCCCTTGTCGACCAGATACAGGGTTAACAGCGCGTCGAGAATGCTTAGCAGCAGGATGGCGACAATGGCCGCAAAAATATTTGAGCTGTACCGATCAAAGTAAAATGTACCATGCCAATCTTCCTCGCGGCGGACATGGACCCGCCGGCCTGCAAACAACAGATATTTCAGTTTCGGGAACCGATGGGTGCGCCGATCTTTCCCGGAGCGCTTTTCATCAACACCCGAGCTATCTGATGCTGAACCGGATTTGCCGCTATTGTAAAAAAACCTGGCCATTTTTACCTTTTGGAAATGAAAATTTGAGATTCACAAATTATACACAACGTCACAATTAATTGGGTATTTTACGGGCGAATTGTTAACATAAAAGGTATAGAAATAGGTAAGACTTGTAATTCGCTGTGTATGTATGCGCAATGATTTAAGTCGTTCTGTATAAATATCGGCACATCTGCAGCAATACTTTAGAAGCCATACGGTCCTTTGACAGTGCTGCGAATATAATATAATATGACAGCCTCCCGGATCAACCGACGATGTCCCCTGGACATCTATACCCAAAATATTCATTAAAACAATATTATGGTAGAAATTAAGGGCTCCAGAAAGCTGACCGGTGAGAAGTGGCTAAATCTGTTTGAAGTACGCTATGTCGCCAGAACCGGAGATCAAAAATCCTGGCAAATTGCTTCCCGGCAAAAAGAACCCAAATGCATCACCGGCAGTTACTACCGGCCGGATGCCGTGGTGATTGTACCGTTTCACACCGTAAAGAACAAAATGGTCATCACCCGGGAGTATCGGGTGCCGTTAAATGACTATGAATACGGATTTCCGGCCGGCTTGGTCGATAGCGGTGAATCCGTCGAGCAGGCCGCGCGCCGCGAACTGATGGAGGAAACCGGGTTAACTGTCAGCCGCTTCATAAAGATCAGCCCGCCGGTCTACTCTTCTGCCGGAATGACCGACGAATCCGTGGCGCTGGTTTATGTGGAATGTGAAGGTGAACCGTCAAACAGCGCCAACACCGATTCCGAACTGATTGAAATCCTGTTCATCTCACCCGACGAGGCTTTGGATCTGTTAAGCGATACAACGCTGAAGTTTGATGCCAAAGCCTGGCTGACGATATCTCAATTTGCTGAAAATGATGCGCACTAAAATTTTAAACCCAGTCGACGTTAAGCCCATTGCCACTTCCGTAATTGTCGTTATTTCAATATATATTGCCGCCCAGCTGTTGTCTGACATTGGGAGCCTTAAAATCGCGTGGATTGCCGGATTCAGTGTCGACGCCGGCACATTTATTTATCCCCTCACATTTACCATCCGGGACCTGGTCCATAAACAGCTTGGGAAAGCAGCCGCGCGCACCGTAATTATTCTGGCGGCGGTTATTAATCTTTTTATGGTGGTTTTCTTTCAATTTGCCGCCTGGCTGCCCCAGGATCCCACCTGGGGACTGGACAAGGAATTTGTGACTATTCTCGGTCCGGTGTGGCGAATCGTCATCGCCAGTATTGTTGCGGAAGTCATCAGCGAACTGATTGACACCGAAGTGTACCACTTTTGGGTCAGCCGTATCACGCGAAAGTACCAGTGGACGCGCGTGCTCATCAGCAATGCGGTCAGCATCCCCATCGACAGCCTTATTTTTTGCTGGGGGGCATTTGGGTTGGCGCTTCCCAATTCGGTTGTCTCGTCCATATTTTTAGCGAATGTCATTATCAAAGGCTTGGTCACCGTTATCAGTCTGCCCGCTATTTATCTGGTAAAAGAAAAAGATGCGGCTGAATTGACCCCGCCACCAGAATCAACTGAACATTTTGAATGAAGACAAGCTGTAATTTGAGTGTTATATTTCAGGTGGTGTCCTATATTTAATTTATAAAACCAGGAGATAAATATGAAGTTCACGTGTCCGGTATGCAAAACAGCCGGCGATATCCCCGAAGAATACTCGGTTCAGCCGGCAACTCAAATCACATGTCAGAAATGCGGTACGAGCCTATCCATCGAGCACGAAACGGGCCGGGTGCAAACACTGGCCACCGAGCGCAACCAGCCGGCTGGCGAGGAATCGTCAGGTCCCCGCTCAAAAGATGAATCATCATCCGTATTATCCATGGGGCCACAGGATAAAGGCCGCAAAGATTATCTGGCGATGGGTGTATTTGCTGCAGTGTTGTGCGCGCTGATTATGACCGGGGTGTACTTTTCTTTTAACATTGACAGGGGCGCCTTGAACCAGCCGTTGCAAAAGATTTCCAAACTGTTTGATGAAGTTTCCCTGTATGGCAAATCCATTTTGCGTCAATTTCAAAAAGACCGCCAGCCCAAGAACCAGCAGGCCCGCCAGGCCCAGAAACATGTGCGCAAAGGTTACGAGCATTACAAAGAAAACCGACTTGAAAAAGCCCTGGAAGAACTGAGCCAGGCAATTGAGACTCATCCGGAAAATCCCGAAGCTTATTTCTGGCGAGCCCGAACGTTTATTCGACAGGGACAATATGACAATGCCATAGCGGATTTGAATGCGGTGGTGAATTTGAACCCGCGCTACAGTGCGGCCTACGATAACCTCGGCTGGCTGTTTATGCGCCGCAATAAATATGATGAAAGCCTTTTTAACCTGAACAAATCCATTGAATTGAAACCGGATAACGGTTGGGCCCACTATATGCGAGGGCGCGTCTTTTTCAACAAGGGGGATTTTCAAAAAGCCGTCGAAGATGCCAAAACCGCCTGTAAATTGGGTTATAAAGACGGCTGCCGTGATGCCAAACGCTATGAAGCCAAACTGACCGAAAACGGTTGATGCCTATCTTGAAAACAGCCGTTTAAAAATTTTGAAAGTTTATCTTAATTTCCCTTATCGTGCATTTATTTTTGTAAGATTTTGGGTCAATATTTTTATCACCACGAAGGACACGAAGTTCACAAGAGTTTATAAAAATTCATAACAAATACCCTTCATTTTCTTCGTGATCTTCGTGGTTCAATACCTATTTGGTTGCACACGGTCGGCTAAAGGATGAATGTTCAGCATGTCGCATGACTATTATCAGATTTTAGACATCGATCAAAAGGCAAGCCCCAAGCAGATCAAGGGCGCCTACCGCAAACTGGCCTTTAAGTATCACCCGGATCGAAACAGCAAAAATCCGGAGGCCGCCGAAAAAATGAAACGGGTCAATGAGGCCTATGCGGTGCTGTCGGATTCGGCCAAGCGGCGTGAATATGACTCCATGAGGCATCAGTTCGGCTCATCGGCTTACAGCCAGTTTCGGCAAAATTACTCCGAGCAGGATATTTTCAGCGGCTCGGATATCAATCAAATCTTAGAACAGATGGCCCGGGCGTTCGGATTGAGAGGGTTTGATGAAATTTTCAAGGAATTTTACGGACAGGGGTACCGGCATTATGAATTCCGAAAACCCGGATTTTTTGCAAAAAGCTATCATTTTGCAGGTCCCCGCCAAACCCGGGGAATGAATTATTCCGGCCTCCCTTTGCAGGGAAGCATCGGTAAACTCACTCGTTTTTTTCTAAAACAATTCAGCGGAATTGAGCTGCCTGAAGACGGCGCAGACCATAATGACACCATCTCGCTGGGCCCGGAACTTGCCCGACAGGGCGGACCCTATGCCTACTATTTGCGCAAAAAAGATAAGAAACTGGTTGTCAAAATCCCGCCGGGCGTCAAGCATAATCAACACATTCGACTTGCGGGAATGGGGGAAGACGGTAAGGGCGGCGGAAAGGCCGGAGATCTGTATCTGAAAGTCTGTATTCGAAAACCGCTGCTGCAGCGCCTAAAAGATTTTATATCAAAGAGGTGATCAGCCAAAACGATTGAAAGGGAAAGGATCTGTTAGATGCGATTGTTAAACGCAGGCTTTCAAAAAAAGACGGCGATATTCATCATCATGGTTATGGCCCTGCCCGCGCTTTGCGGAGCGGTCGATATTCAATTACCGGGCATTAATCTTAGATACGGCAAGCTGGAACGCAGCCGCGATGTGACCAAAATTTTTGAAACGCCCCGAATTTTAGAAAACCATAAGTACTATTACAACGGCTGGGGATCCGTTCCGTATGCGATCATCGCCATTAATAGCAAATACAAACTGCGGAAGGGATTGTGGAAAGCGGTTGAGGCTACCGTACCGCTTCTCAGAAGCTGGGTCCACCAGATGGACATGATCTACGGGTACGCTCCCTACGGGTTCAACATTTTAGACCATAAGGGCAACCAGGTGGGGGTGTGGTATTCAAGCAAACAATGGACGACCATCGTTATCGAAGAAGGCAATCAGATCGCGGTCTTTGCGCCCGAGGCCCCGGGTTTTCGAGGAGGCAAATAAAAAAGTCTATAATCCCAATTCGCTGTCGCAATGAAAGCCAGTCGATCAAAAATCAAAAAACGATATCGCTCGTTGCTTCAAAAGGCCGTAAGACGCGGAAATGTGGACCTGGTCTTCACCACCAGCGCCTTTCTTGAATCTCTCGCTTCAGCACATAAAAATTGGTACCTCACCCAGACTGCCATCATCACATTTGAAGAATGCTGGCCGCTGGGAACCGAATTAATTTTCAACAAAAAGTTCCACAGCAAGGTGGCGGCTTTAATCCGGGTGACCCGCTCCGCCAAGGCCCGGGATGCGACCGGACTCGGATATTTAGCCTATGCATTGTCCCAGGGGGACACCAGCGTTCTGGATGACACCGCTGACGATAAAGCCCTCAAGATTGTAGCCAATGCCATCCAGCGCCCCGATGATTTCTGGCAATGGATCACCTGGCAAAAAACAACGGCCGCTGAAAAAATTCTGATTGATAACGCCGCCCGATTCAAAAAGGCCGGTCTGCCGCATGATCAAGCGGTTATTCAGGCAGCCGCTTATTTAACGGTTACCGGTCAATTATCCCGGATCGAAGCGGGCCAGCCTTCGGATCCAAAATTTCCCTACTGGGTTGTTTTTGACAATCACACCCCTGAGGGCCGGCGGGTACTGGGAGATATCGCCCGGGACCTGCATATTTCTCTGGCGCAGCTGGAATGGACGTATTTTTATTACGAAGGTGCATTGGCAAACGGAGAAATTTCCTCAAAATGGTGGGACCGGCACTGCCAGTGGCATTTTAAAAAAATAGAACTGGCCGCCGATGAAGCGCATCTGCTCTGGGACCCCGCCAGAGTTCAGGTGGTCGAGGCGCTGACTGCAGAAGGCCGCCAATTGAAAAATGAGCTTTACCGCTGGAGATTGTCCAATCAGGAACGCATCGGGTCCCTTAAAAGGCAGGTTCAACTGTACCTGGATCATGTGGATGAGATCCAGCGGGACCAGAGGGGGTTGTTTTAAAAAGTTTCGACCAGCCAGGTGCGGATATCTGCAATTTCATCCGCGCAAACAGTATGGGGCATGAGATATTCATGCCAGCTGACCGCATAGCCCTGCCGGGTTAATTCCTGCCGGGTTTCAGCGGCTTTGGCCAGTGGAATGATAGGATCCATTTGCCCGTGAGCCATCATGATGGGAACTTTCCGGTTTGCGGGACTGAGCTGTGTGGCAAGATTGTGTATCGTCGGCAAATGCATGGACATGGCCAAAATGCCGGCCAGCTGTTTTTGGTACTGCAACCCCGTATGCAGAACGATGGCGCCTCCCTGGGAAAAACCGGCCAGCACAATTCGATCCGAGGCCATCCCGGATCGTAATTCGTTTTCAATCAGTGCCTCCAGCATACTCACTGATTCAAGAAACTGATCCCCGTCAACTGAGTCGCCTGACAGATTTAGGTCGAGGACATCAAACCAGGCCCGCATCACCATCCCGGCGTTAATGGTAACAGCACGTTCGGGCGCATGGGGAAACACAAAGCGAAGCGGTAGTGAATCCGGCAGGCGCAACTCCGGGACAATCGCTTCAAAATCATGGCCGTTCGCACCCAGGCCATGCAACCAGATAATGGTTGCAGCGGGATCACCGGAAGGGTCGATTTCGATACAATCTGGCAGATCTGATTTCAACTCGTTTACCTCCTTACGCAGTAGTATCTTAGTTGTTATTTTTGTGTCCTCCAGAGGCGGATCTACGACATTTTATGGCAAAAAAATTGGATTGGAATATTTTCACCATCTTCAAATGATTGAATATTGTCGATTGAATAATGACTATTTAAGGTACGCCTCCGGCGGATCGATTTTAGAAAAAACTATCATAAAAGCGACGCAATGATCCGCCGGCGACGAACCACAAATATTCAATTTTCAATATTCAATAGTCAATTCCACTCGTCCGGGTTAGGCCGCCTTCGCGTTGCCGATGATTACCTTGACAATTCCCAATGCGAATGTCAAATTCGAATTATGAATGAAAACGGAATTAAAATCCACGAATTGCCCGATTTAAAAAAACCGTTGCTGATCGCCGGTTTCGACGGCTGGGGCAATGCGCTGCAAATATCAAGCGGTATGGCCGCCTATCTCATTCGCACCTTTAAAGCGCAACGATTCGCCGAACTCGATCCCGATGTATTTTTCCGGTATGATGATAAGCGGCCGGTGGTGCATATAGAGGACGGAGTGTTTAAAAATCTATCACCACCGGGAGGCACTTTCTATGCCGCCCAGACCGGATCCGACGGGCGCGACCTGGTGATTCTGAAAACCGATGAGCCCAACCTCAGATGGGTCGGTTTTGTTGAAGAATTATTCAATCTTTGCAGCCGGCTCCATATTGAAACCATTATCACATTGGGCAGTATGTACGACCATGTCCTGCACACGGACCGAATCATATCAGCGATCGCGTCCAATGCTGACCTGTCTTCAATGTTGAAGCAAAAAAACGTGAATTCAATTTCCTATCAGGGACCCAGTGCCATACACTCCTCCATCCATTCAGAGGCCCTGAAAAGAGACATCGCCAGCATAAGCTTATGGTGCCATTGCCCCTACTATCTTCAAGGTACGACCCACTTTGGAATTTTAGCCTATATGGGGAAAATGCTTGCGGCTATCGGAGGCTTTGAGCTGAACACCGCAGATCTGGAAACCAGCTGGGAAAAATTGAATATCCAGATTGAAAACCTGATTGAAAATAATGCGGAACTTCAAGCGGTGATAAATGAATTGCGGAAAGCCAAGCTGCGAGGATCAGCCGCCGAAATGAAGGGTGTCATCAAATCTGGCGAAAAAATCATTAATATCCAGGACTTTTTGCAACCCAGATAAGGCCTATTAAATCCCAAATAACAAACTACAAAATTCCAAATTGCAAGCACCAAATCTCGACGTTAGTTCGTCTTATTTTAGGTGTCAGGTTTCAGGTGTCAGCAAGCAAATTTAGGAATTGAAGGTATTCTGCCATTCTAATTCCTGAATTCCTCAATCTTTGAATCCTGACACCTGAACACTGAAACCTGAAACCATAGTCATTGTGTTTTTGGTGTTTGGAATTTCCTCAATTCAAGAACTCAACCGGACCTAGACATACTACCCGACTTTTGCAACATATTTGTGGGACATGATCTAGAAGCGCCCATGCCTCCCGCGAAACGCGGCCACCCGCGACCGGTGAGTTTGTGCCCGACCGCGAATTGCGGTGGAGTGACGACGAGCACCGGGTGTTCCCCGGTGACTGTTATAGTGAGACCGTTTGGCGTGCGGTTTGATACTGCGCGTGTATTTGGAATGATCCCGCTTGTAATTGTAATGATGTTTTTTAGGCCTGTAATGGTGTTTTTTGCGATATAGACCCAGATTGTAACGTTTATAGCCTTTGTAGAGGTAGCGGGATCCGTACCCGTAATAGGGATAATAATAACCGTATCCATAACTGCTGGAACGATCGTAATTGGCGTCTTCAGATGCGGCGTAGGTATCCTGCAGGATCTGGTCCGCTTCCTTAAGCGCCGCATCAGCCCTTGCATTGGCTGCTGCAATCCGCCGCTCGGCCGCCTGTTGCTGTTCCATCAAAAAGGCTTCCCTTTCGGCCAGCTCCTGTCTGGCAACTTCAAGCCGGTCCATCTCGCGGCGCTGGTTATCGGCTTCTTCATCATAAGGGATTTCAGGCGTTTTCATGAAAAGCGTTGCCTGCTTCGGGGGTGTAAAATTGGTAAAATATTTGACGCCGTTTTCATCCGTCCAGGCGTAAATATCCCCGTTGGCGGTCGAAACCGCAAAACCGGCAAACCCGAAGGCCACCAGCATCATTACCATTATATTCAACCGTTTCATAGGTGCCTCCCTTTAAGACCCTTTCGGATCTCTGCACACGTACGATAGCATCATTTCCGTTACCCAATTAACATAACCATTGTTTGTTCCCTGCAAATCAAAACAGATGAAGGCCTACTCTATTTGTACACATAGACGCATCAATCGTCAACCCGGTCGACATCATTTCAGGATTTTATGTTGGCCTGTTGAGTCGGTTAACAAAATAATTTCTAACAGATTTATAATCGACCGGCACTTATTTTGTAAGCTATTTTTAGGGCAGCACATTAGAAGCTATCTCAAAAATACCATTATCGAGGACGAGTACGAGTGTTGTGCAACGTTCCTCCGCCGCTTCGTACTCGTCGTCGTCCTCGTCCTCGTTACCTAACGGCATTTGAACAACGACTATTCGCATCCTCGAAAAA
>Ga0255054_10000449_pt1 | contig 24351 bp, 19 predicted proteins | sample JV7_2_23_MG_FD_188634 | JGI IMG/M metagenome (GOLD analysis project Ga0255054, IMG submission 188634) | Seawater microbial communities from Jervis Inlet, British Columbia, Canada - JV7_2_23 | ecosystem: Environmental > Aquatic > Marine > Inlet | place: Canada: British Columbia | collected... | reverse complement strand
CGGCACCGCTGTCGAGATCGATCTCGGGGCGCTGCCCCTGCTGCCGGGGGCACTCGAGGCCGCAGCGACAGGTCTCGTTCCCGCCGGCGCGGGTAAGAATAAGACGAGTATCGCGGCGGTGCTCGAGGTGGATGAGGGCGCCGACGAGCTGCGGGTCGATCTCTGTCTCGATCCCCAGACCTCGGGTGGGTTGCTGGCCTCGGTGTTGCCAGAGCACGCCGAGGCCCTCGTGCGCCGCCTCCCTGGATCGGCGATCGTCGGACGTGTCACCGATGGCTCAGCCGGCACCGTGAGGCTGGTCGCAAGCCGCGGAGCGGCGATAGATGATTAGCCTGGGGCGTGAACCCGCCGGCGGCAGCGAAATGTGGCCGAGGCCGGGGATCGCCGGCCTTCGGCCACTCGCTGGCGACGGTGCGTCACGACGGCCGAAGGCCGTCAGTAACCCCAGGTTCAGGTCGAAGCAAAATTCCCAAGCCGCGGAGCGGCGACAGAAAATCGGAAGGCGATGGCTGCAGCTCACGCTGCAGCCCAAATCTATCGCATCTCCGGGGCTCGTTTTTTAGGAATCCTGCTGATACCTGGGGCTGACGCCCCAGGCTAAATATATGTCGCGCCTCCGGCGCTCCGTTCGAATCGCCGCTAAATATCTGGCGCCTCAGGCTATGTGTCTGTCACGCCTCCCCGCTTCGCGCTGCGCGCTACGCCGTGACAAGCCGGCGCTCCGTTTTTTTGGCTTATATGGTTCTGACGTGCTGAAGCAGGATGCCGGTGGCGACGGCGACGTTGAGGCTTTCGACTCCGTGGGACATGGGGATGGCGACGGTCCCGTCGGCGAGATCGGCGATCTCTGGATCGAGTCCGACACCCTCGGCACCGAGCAGGAGGAGACAGGGCTTCGATGGCTGCCAGCCGTCAATTTTCTGGCCCAGGGAGTCAGTGGCCCAGATTTCGCCACCGGACTCTCTCACCCGTACCATCACCCCGGCCAAACCGACATCGCGCCCGACGGGAATACGGAAGACAGCCCCCGCGGAGCCACGAACAGCGCTCGCACCGAAGGGGTCCGCGCATTCCGGGGAGAGGAGGACCGCTTCCGCCCCAAGACCGGCCGCCGACCGCACGATGGCGCCGACGTTACCGGGGTCCTGGATGCGGTCCAGCCAGAGGGCGACTCCGCCTTCCGCCGGCCACTCGAGCCACCGTGGTTCTTCGGCGATCGCCAGCACTCCCTGCGGGGAACGGGTCGGGGCGATGTCGGTAAGAACCGAGGCCTCGACCTCGAAAACCTCATCCGCCGACTGCCGCCAACCGACCGCCTCGAACTCTCCGCTGATCTCGGGCACCAGATAGAGCTCGCGGATGGGAACGCCCCAGCGCACCAGGTCGGAGACCAACCGGCGTCCGTCGATGATGACCTCGCCGTCACGACGGTCCTTGACCCGCTTACGCAAGTCCTTCAGACGCCTGCCGCGTCGCCCGAGTCGTTCGATATCGTTCTGATCAGCCAAGAGATTGTCCGCCCTATTCAAGTCTAACCATGAAGGGGCCGGGGATATCGAGGATTCACAAAGATTTGTCTTTGTAGGGGCGGGATATTTCCCGCCCTTGTTCCGAGAAACCTGTCGTGACCAAGGGCGGCATATATGCCGCCCCTACAGAAGGATCACGATTACCGAGAGCGCATGGCTGCGATCGGAGATCGCAGCTCGCGGACATTTCGGGATCGGGAACGGGAACGGGATCGGGATCGGATCTACAGACGGAGACGGGCACGGAAACGGGTTTAGTAGATATTTTCACAATCATTTGAGATAATCCGGGCCCCGTCGCAGAAAGCGACGGCAGAAGGGAAGTGGCAGCCATGAGCCTCTCCTTGATTGCCAAATCAATTGGCGAATCCGCAACGCTGAAACTCAACGAAGTCGCGGCCATTTTACGCGCCAAGGGCGACCCGGTGATCCACCTCGGTGGCGGTGAACCGAAGGGCAAGGCGCCGTTGGACGCGATCCTCGCGGCGACCTCGCTGGTCAACTCGGGCGAGGTCCGCTACACGCCGCCGGACGGCATTCCGGCGCTCAAGCAGGCCATCATCCGCTACACCGAGGATTTCTACGGCTGGCGGCCGGCGCCCGAAAACGTGATGGCTTCAGGTGGCGCCAAGCAGGCCATCATGTCGGCGCTGCACTCCATCCTCGACCCGCAGGAAGAGGTCATCTTCCCGGCGCCCTACTGGGTGTCCTATCCGGAGATGGTCAAGCTGGTCGGCGCGGTGCCGGTCCCGGTCCATCCCGAGGACGGCAGCTTCATTCCGCGCATCCAGGACATCGAGCAGGTGATCGGCTCCTACACCAAGGCGGTGATCCTCAACAGCCCCAACAATCCGTCAGGCGCCGTCTACCCGGCGGAGTTCATCAAGGACGTGGTCGAGCTGTGCGAGAAACGCGGGTTGTGGCTGATCATGGACGACATCTATCACCGGCTGATCTACGACGGCCGCAAGCTCATCAATCCCTACGACTTCGCCTCCGACCGCACCGACAACTCCAAGCTGATCATCATCAACGGGGTGTCCAAACAGTACGCCATGACCGGCTTCCGCATCGGATGGGCAGTCGGCAATACCACACTGATCGAGGTCATGACCAACATCCAGGGCCACGAGACCTCAGGGCCGTCAGCCGTGCTCCAGCATGCCGCCGCGGCCGCGATCAACGGTATCCAGTCATCGGTCGACAGCCTACGCACCACCCTGGAGAACAACCGCAATGTCCTCATCGAGCAACTGCGATCGTTCGACGGCGTGCGGCTGGAGGAGCCCGGCGGGACCTTCTACTCCTTCCCCGACTTCAGTCATTACGACAAGGACTCGGTCAGGCTTTCCGAGTTCCTGCTGGAAAAGGTGCAGGTGGTGACCGTCCCGGGCGTCGAGTTCGGCAAGGAGGGCCACCTCAGGCTCAGCTTCTGCGGTTCGATCAAGGACATCACCGACGGTATCGAGCGCATCAAGTGGGCGCTCGACCCCAACGCCCCCAACGAGCTCTACATCGGTGAACGCAAGCTGGTGAGGGACTGGACATGAGCAAATATCTGAAGTTCAAGACGCCCGCCACCGACCAGGCCGGAGACCTCAAGAGTCGCTACGGTCTGAAGAACCACGGTCTGGTCCACCTCGATCGCGTGTATTGGAACCTGCCGGTGCCGGCTCTCTACGAAGAGGCTACATTCCGTAAGGAGGGTTTCGTCGCCTACGGCGGCCCGCTGGTGGTCAACACCGGCAAGTGGTCGGCTCGTGCCGCCCAGGACAAGTTCGTCGTCCGCGAGCCGTCGACCGAGGACAAGATCTGGTGGGGTGAGTACAACCGGCCTTACACGCCCGAGAAGTTCTCGACCCTCTACTCCCGGGTGCAGTCGTACCTCCAGGACGAGGAGCTCTTCGTCCAGGACTGCTTCCTAGGCTCCGACCCCGAGTTCCGGATGCCCATCCGGGTGATCACCGAGGACGCGTGGCAGTCGATATTCGCCCGCAATATGTTCATCACTCCCAGCACTCAGGAGGAGTACCAGAACCACGTGCCCGAGTTCACAGTCATCGCGGTACCGTCCTTCAAGGTCGACCCGCGGATCGACGGCACCCGGTCCGATACCGCCATCATCCTCAACTTTGAAGAGCGGCTGGCCCTGATCTGCAACTCGAGCTACGGCGGTGAGATCAAGAAGAGCATGTTCACGGTGATGAACTATCTGCTGCCTCTCCAGGACGTCCTGGCCATGCACTGCTCGGCCAACGTCGGCTCGGACGGCGACGCGGCCCTCTTCTTCGGTCTGTCCGGCACCGGCAAAACCACCCTCTCCGCCGATCCCAAGCGCAAGCTCATCGGCGACGACGAGCACGGCTGGTCTGACGACGGCGTCTTCAACTTCGAGGGCGGCTGCTACGCCAAGGTCATCCGGCTGTCGGCCGAGAACGAGCCTGAGATCTACGCCACCACCCGTCGCTTCGGCACCATCCTCGAAAACGTGGTCCAGGACCTGACCTCCCGGCGGCTCGACCTCGACGACGACCGTTTCACCGAGAACACCCGGTCCGCCTACCCTCTGGAGTTCATTCCCAACGTGGTGCCCGAGGGGATGGTCCAATCGCACCCGAAGAACGTCATCCTGCTGACCTGCGACGCCCAGGGGGTGCTGCCGCCGATCTCCAGGCTCGAGCCGGATCACGCGGTCTATCACTTCATCTCCGGCTACACCTCGAAAATCGCCGGCACCGAGATCGGTCTCGGCATCGAGCCCGAGATTGCCTTCTCGGCATGCTTCGGCGCGCCCTTTATGGTCCACCACCCGTTCAAGTACGCGGACATGTTGCGGGCCAAGATGAAGAAACACGACGCCAACTGCTGGCTGGTCAACACCGGCTGGGTCGGCGGCGGCTGGGGGGTCGGCAAGCGGATCTCGATCCGCCACACCCGCAACCTCCTCAACGCCGCCCTCGAGGGCAAGCTCGACAAGGTGAAGTACCGCAAGGACAAGCTCTTCGGATTCGAGGTGCCGCTGTCCTGTCCCGAGGTGCCAGAGGACGTCCTTGATCCCTCGACCTCCTGGGGCAACAAGGACGAGTACTGGAAGCGTTACGACGCGCTTGTCGCGCGCTACGTCGAGAACTTCAAGCTCTTCGCCGAGGGCTGCCCGCCGGAAGTCCTGGCGGCAGGACCGAAAAGGCTGAAAGACGTCAAGTAGGACCGATCCGCCGGATTGTCATCCCGACCGAGGGCCCATTGGGCCCGAGTGGAGGGATCCATGGGGTGGGCCTGGGCAGAGACGCGCTGCCGCCTTTCCCATAGATTCCTCGACTCGTTCAGGCCCTCCGGGCCTCCACTCGCTCGGAATGACAGAACTTTTGTCCCGCCTTGCCCCAAGATCTGGTCGAGTACCGATCTGTCAGCGGTTGTCATGCAGGGTTGGGAAGCGGGTCGTCGTGAACGGGCCCGGCGGTTCGAGGGGTGAAACCGTCGGTTTGGGGGTCGGCTTCGGTGGTGCGTAGGACAGGTGGAGCGCTACCCAAAAGAAGGCGCTCACCAGCCAGGCGACGAGGAGAAAGACAGCCGCCGCGGGTCCGTCGTAGAGCAGCGGGAGCACCAAGAGGGCGGCGCCGGGCAGGGCCCAGACGAGGAACGGCAGGAGGTACCGCAGCGGCTGCCGCAAGACCGCCCACAGGCCGCGCACCAACGCCGCCACCGCCGAGCGCCGACCGGGCTCGCCCAGAAGCCACATCCCTTTCAGGGTGGCGAGCCAGACCATCGTCGTCGCCAGGACGGTCAGGACGGATCCGAAGATCAGCAACGGCAGCAGGAACCTTTCCTCGACGTCGACGAGCAACGGCAGCCAGGGAGCGGCCGCGACGATCACTAGCACGATGAGCGCAAGCAGCGCGAGTCGCGCGTATCGCCACCACACGGCCAGCCCGTAGCCCAGGATCTGCGCGAGGCGCACTGCGTCGCTCTCAGGGTTCAGCCACCAGCCAACGGTCCCGGCATGCCACAGGATCCACCACGCGAAGAAGAGGAAACACCCGAAGCAGAGAGCCACAGCGAGTGGAACCGCGACCGGGCGCATGATCTCGAGGAAGACGAGCAGATTATCGCCGGCGTCGAGCCCACCGGCCGGCATATTGGCGCGGGCCGGGCCCGCGGTCGCCTGCACAATCACCTGCGCAGGTATCAACAACAACACCGAAACCAGCCACACCCCGACCACCATCCTGTGAAGGCGTGCGGTGAGGCGAAAACCGGTGACGACTGATGGGGTGGCCATATTCAGCTGAACCTCAGGAAAATGTGGCCCGCCAGCCTGAAGGCTTCGCGGACCCACCACAGGGGGTGATCTAGGGCGGCCACCTGGTCCCGCCAGTAGTTGTCGGCTCGGTTGGTCTCGAGCACCCAAACCACGTCGGGGTCAACCACCACCTGCTCGAGCCGGCTCGAACCTTCGAGCCGCCAACGCACCCAGCGTGTCTGGCTGTCCCAGATCCTCCGCTCGACGGTGCCGTCGGACCACCTCAGCTCGACATCGACAGGTCCAATGAAATCTCCGCGCCGCGCGAGCTGAAGATCCACCTGCCATGAGTCGTCGGCGGTCTCGTCTGTGGCTTGATCCTCTTCGAATTCACGCCAACCCTCACCATCCCAATCGAAGCCGTCAGCAGATTGCGGCCGCCGGTGGCGCACGGAGAGCACCGACCAGTCGACCACGGCATCACCATAGACGGCCTGGTCGAAGAACGGGCCGAGGTCCCAGCCGGAGGTTTCGCTCAGGACCCCGACGAGGTCGTTCCCGTTCGGGTGCCTGAAGCGGAAGCGTTCGAAATAGGTCCGCATGCCTCTGGCCATGGCCTCAGGCCCGATGAGGCCCTCGACGGTACGAAGCGTGAGGGCCATCTTGGTGTAGGAGGCGAGGAAGTAATTCCACCAGTGGCGGTACTCCCACGCCTTCCTGGCCACGGTCACCGGCAGCCTGGGGATGGCGAGCGACAGCCGTTCGCTGCCCCAGAAGTTGAAGGCGGCAATCTCGGGCACCAGGCCGTCGGCGGCGATGGCGGTCATGCACGAGACCTCAGCATAGCTGGTAACGCCCTCGTCGAGCCAACCCTCCTCGAACTCGTTCGAGGCGAGCAGACCCTGGAAGTACTGGTGGCCGTACTCGTGAACCGTCAGAGCCTCGATGTCCGCCGACCACGAAAAGGGAGGGTAGGCATCAAGGCGGTTGGCGCCGGTGGCGATGAAGTTCGGATACTCCATCCCGCCCGCCTCCTCGGCCCCTGCCGGCGGCGAGACGATGGTGAGCTGGGGATAGGGGTAGGCGCCATAGAAGAGCCCGAACCACGCGACCGAGAGGCGGGCCGCTCGCACCATCCGCGGCACCATCTTCGTCTGCTCCCGCGGCACCATCAGCCGCAGCCGCATCGGTGGGAGCTCGAGATCTGCAGCGCCCAGATCGAGCAAGTTGCGCGCCCTGTCCAACCACGGCGTTGGAACATCGCGCCCGGGCTCGAAGTCGGTTTCCACAACCTCCATCAGATCGGGAGGTGCCGTGCACCAGGCAAAATCGTGGACCCGTTCGGCGCGATAGACGACCGTTCGTTGCCCGGCACCCGGCGTACCGCTCCGCACCTCGATCCCGGTGGCGCCGATGACCCAATTCTCGGGGATGGTCATAGTAACCAGGTAGCTGCCGAAGTCGGCGAAGAACTCCGATGAGGCGTGGAACTGGTGGCTGTTCCAGCCCCGTTCGCCCTCAAAGACCGCGAGCTTTGGAAACCACTGGCCGACGAGGTGAAAATCACCCACGAAACCAGTGCGAGCGATGATCCAAGGCAGCTGGGCTTCAAATCCGAGCTCGAGCTCGACGACGCCACCCGGTTCCACGACCCTCGGCAGCCCGACGCGAACGAGGGTGAAGTCATCCGGATTATCGTCGTCCGGTCGCACGAACTCCATCGCCGGCAGCAGGTCACTGCCGTCATCGAGGATCAGCCTTCCGATCTGGATCCATCCCCAATCCCCGCCGGATTCGGTCCGGTTGCGCAGGGACCGCCACTGGAGCTCGCGCATGAACGTGGTCCGCGAGCCGGCAAAAGCGTTGAGGTAGAGGTGAAAGTAGAGCTCGTCCGTGGCCGCGCCGGTGCGGTTGGTCCAACGGATCGTCTCGACGCCCTCGAGGCGGTGGGTTTCGGGGTCGAGGGCCACTTCGATCTCGTAGTCCACGATGTCGACATCGGCCGGTGGCGTAGCGGCGCAGAGGCCACCGGCCACCGCGAGGGCGACCAGAAATAAACCGCAACGGCCCGCTACTCGTATGATCACAATGGAAGTGTACCCCGGGCTGGTTGATCGAGCCGGGCTATAGTGGCAATTGAAATGTTGAATCGAATAACCCTCGTGATTCTGATCGCGATGCTGATCGCGGTGGTCGGCGACGCCGGCGAGGTGGAGTTCTCTCTCGACCTCGACGGCTTCAAGTGGGCGCCGAACCAGGATGTCCGCACCAAGGCCCGTCTCGCACACTGGAACGATCCCATGGGGCGCATGATGTACCACTTCAACCAGCAGCAGGCGTGGATCATGCGCGGCACCATGCCGGGCAGCGAACGGGACAACGGAGTCGCGATCCGGGTCAAGGCCCAGAACGGCCTCCCCCTCCAGCTGCTGGCGGCGACCATGCAGGGCAGCCTGGATATTGCGCAACAAGACCTCATTCGGTTTGGACCGCGAAAAATCAGCGATGAGGAGCTTGCCGCAATGTCGCTCGAGGAACAGCTGACCGAGTTGCTCAGCCGCCGGTTAGTGCCTCAGTAGAGCCGCGGAGCGGCGATAGATGAATAGCCTGGGGCGTGAGCCCCAGGGACCAGGATCAAGAAATAAACGACAAGCCCCGGAGGGGCGACAGATTTCGGCTGCAGCGCGAGCTGCAGCCATTTCCCGCTATTTTTCTGTCGCCGCTCCGCGGCTTTTTGGTTTTTATCTGAACTTCAACCTGGGGCTCACGCCCCAGGCTAAATACCTGTCGCGCCTCCGGCGCTCTATCGCCGGCAGCATACGATTCACCGGGAGGTGCCTCCGGCGCTCTCCGCTGATAGCTGATTGCTGGTAGCTACGCTCAGAGCATCGCTTTGAGGTTCTTGGAAACTTTGAAACGAACACTTCTCGACGCAGAAATTGTGATCGCCTCGCCGGTCGCTGGATTTCTGCCGGCACGCGCCGGCCGTTCCGATATCTGGAATGTGCCGAAGTTGGGGACCGTCACCTTGTCATTTTCCGCCAATGCCTCACTCACGAGTTCGAAGAGGAGATCGTAGGTCATCGCTACCTGGGTCTTGGGGTATCCGGTGAGTTCAGCAACCCTGTCCACGAGTTCAGCCTTGCCAGCCATGGCTCCTCCTCCTCGACGAATAAGAGCTCTCATCGACCCTAACCGGCCCCTCACGGTGGGTCAAGCCGATGTGAAACAGGAATACGAGCTCCCCTGCTCGGGGTTTCTCCGGGTGCCATGAAAGCCAAAACCCTGATGATCGTGCTGATCGTGCTCTCACTGTTGTCGATGTTCGCCACGATCAGCCACGCCGAAGGAGACAAAGAGATGATTCCAGTCGGAGAGCCGTTCGTCGATTTCGAACTCGAGGCCCACGACGGCACCACGGTTTCGAGTGCCGACCTCGAGGGTCGCCCGTTCTTGCTCTTCTTCTATCCCAAGGCCAGCACCCCCGGTTGAACGCTGGAAGCCAACCGGCTGCGTGACAGCTGGAACGAGCTCCAGGAACTCGGCATCGAAGTGCTTGGCGTCTCCTACGACACCCCTGAAAAGAACCGGCTCTTCGCCGAAAAGAACGCGCTGCCGTTCCGCCTGCTCAGCGATCGCGACCACGAGCTGGCGAAGTCTGTCGGCGCGGCGCGCGCCCTGGTCCCTTTTGCAAAACGTATCTCCTACCTCGTCGGACCGGATGGGGTCGTGCTCGAGGCATATCCGAAGGTTGATCCGGGGACGCATGCGAATGAAGTGTTGGAGGATTACCGGGCGTTGGTGGCGGCTGGGGAGTGAGTTGATTCAAGCCGGGGACCGCTCGTCGCTATCGCTATCGAAAATATTGCGTGCCATTTCGTCGTCTCGATCCCGATCCCGATAGCGATTGCGATAGCGAACTTCACAACGAAAACCCGGAGCCCGCAGGGGCTCCGGTGGTTCATTCAAGTCGACAAGCGTTAGATTGCAACCTGATACATATGAACATCCCGCTGCGGATACGGAATCGAGCAGCCGGCCGCCTCGAGGCCTTCCTTGAGCTTGCGGTTGAGGTCGCAGCGAAGGGCCCAGTAGTCGGCCGCGTTGCACCATGGCCGCACGATGATGTCCACCGAAGAGTCGCCGAGGTTCGACACCGCGATCTGCGGCTCGGGATCGGCAAGCACCCGCTCGTCCGCGGTGACGATCCTGTGAATCGTGTCCATCGCCGTCTGGATGTTGTCGTCATAGGAGATGCCCATGACCATGTCGATACGGCGGGTTTCGTAACCATTGTAGTTGGAGATTGTCGCCCCGAAGATCTGTGAGTTGGGGACCGTGATTTTGATGTTGTCAGGGCTCTTCAGGGTTGTCGCGAAAATGCCGATCTCCATCACGCTTCCAGTGGTACCACCGGCGTCCACGTAGTCACCCACGTCGAATGGTCTGAAGATCAACAGCATCACCCCCGAGGCGAAGTTGGCAAGGGTGCCCTGCAACGCGAAACCGACGGCGAGACCGGCGGCGCCGAAGATCGCCACCACCGAGGTGGTGGCCACACCGAGCCGGTTGAGGGCTGCGATCACCACGACGGCCAGAACCGCGTAATAGACGAGCTTGGCGACAAAGGGCACCAGGGTGGCGTCCACATTGCCGCGCTCTAGGCCGGTGCGGGTGATCTTGCGCACCCATCCGGCCACCATGCGACCGATGACGAGGATGACGATCGCAGCGACCACGTGCATGTAGTTGTTGAGTACCATCTCCCAGGCCGAGTCAAGCAGTTGTTGCATCTGTTCCATGTTCAGGCTCCTTTGGTGTTTTAGAAGTTGAAGACCACCGACGCCGTCGAGGTGGTATCAGTGCTGTCCGCGTCGCCGATCGGCTGGTTGCGGTGGCGAATGTCGTAGCCGAAGCGAAGCGCCAGCCACTCGTTAACGGCCGCCTCGATGGCGGTCAGCGAATTCAGCCTCCAGTCGGCCGAGTCGTCGAAGTTCGGAAGGAACACCAGTCGTTCGACGAGCTTCGAGCTCGCTCCGAGCTTCCACTCCCAGGAGAGGCCAAACAGGCCACCGGCAAAATCCACGTCGGCTTCGGGTGGCACTCGGTCCTCCCAGGTGTAGGCGAGACCCATGTCGAAGGACAATAGATGGCGTTCGCTTTCCACCGCGGTGTAGGTTGCGCCCGCCGAGGCCACAGACTGTGAATCGAACCCTGCGAACGGATCTTTCGCCCAAGCGAGACCGCCAAAGGCGTCCCAACGCTTGCTGAGCTTGCGCACCGCTCGTGCTGTCGCGAGGTAGTTCTCCGCCGTCTGTACGCCCTGGTCCTCGGCCCGGTTGCCGCGAGCTGCAAAACTAAAGCCCCAGGGCTCCGGCTTGCTCTCGAGCCCGAAGTCCAGTCCAAGGGAGGACGTGTCGGTGTTACCGCTGGTTGCGACCCACGCCAGGCCGAGTGAGCCCTTCCATTTCGGTTCCTTTTCCTCCTCTTCCGCTTCCGCCTCCTGGGCGAAAATCGGAGCCGCACCGAGGGCACAAATCATACCGAATATCAAAATCAATCGCTTCATGGAAAGAGTCCTCCCAATCAGTCAACGTTTTCCCATTGAATCTATTCCGTCGCGAGAGAACGACGGCAGTGTCGGGTCGGGAAGTGCCTCAATCGAACAAAACCGTTGGAGAGTCAGGATCGCATCTCGCTAAGCGCTATACTCTTAACGTGCCCATCGCAAGTCCAATGATGGACAGGATCCCATGAAGCCGAGCAGGGTATTTGTAGCGACCGAGACCGCAGGTCCGCGCGCCCGCCTGGTGGCGGTGATGGTGGCGGTGGCGGCCGGGTTGGCGGTCGCCGTCATCCAGAACGTCGTCGAATGGCAGGGTAACCGAGCCGAGTACCTCCTTATCGCCGGTTTCAACGCCTTTCTGGCATCCCTCGCAACCTGGTTCTTTCACATTCGGTGGCGGCTTCTCGGCGACTCGTTCGACCGCCATGTGCGGAACGTGTTTTTGCCGATCGCGTGCCATTTCATGCTGCTGCTGGCGCTCGAGGCACTCCTGAAATCAAAGGATCTCGCCGACGCGTTTGTCGGCTTTTCTTGGGTCGTCTCGCAGACCCTGGCCGCAGCAGTCCTCCTCTTCACATTCCGCGGTGGGAGGGAGCACGGCTCCGGCCGTCGTGCCCTGCGCACCACCGCCGCGTTGGCATTTGCAGTTGCGGTGTGGGCGGTCTTCGGCTATCTGGGTGACCGCGGTCTGGTAACCGGTATCGGTCCTCTCGAGGCGGGGCTGGCGAGCGTCTTTCTTCTCGCTGGGGTGGTTCCGATGCTGGGCGGCCGCGAGCAGCGGCAACCGCGCGAGGTTTGGCTCAGCGTCGCCTTCCTCCTCAGCGCAATCGCCCACATGAATCTCGCCTGGTCGCAGCAGATCTACGATTCTCCCTTTATGTGGGGCTACATCTTGCTCGGTTTCAGCCTCGCCACGCCGACGGTCGGTGCGGTCTTCGAGAATGTCACGCTGCTCGAATCGCAGACAGTCCTTTCGGACCATGCCAAACGCCTCCGGCACAGGATGGAGATTCTGCTCAACACGCTGCCGGTCCTGGTCATGTCGGTCGATCGTGAACGTCAGGTCCGCTATGCCAACCGCGCGGCCAGTAACCTGTTTTCCGGAACGCATAACCCTGGCGAAACCGACCACGGTTCGACCTGGCTGGACCGGATCCACGCTGCCCACCGGCCACAGGTTTACTCGGCGATCCCCACGGTTCTCGAGGGTGGACGGGGAATATGGGAGGAGCTGATACGGGTCGAGGACGCCGAGGGCAACGTCCATTGGCTCAACACCCAGATGCAGCCGATAGTAGACCCGGTGGTCAACGAGACCCTTATCCAGGTGGTGGCGATCGATGTCACCGATCTCCACCTCGCGCAGAAGGCTGCCGAGGCCCGTCAGACTCGTCTCGCATTTCTCTCCAATCTCGCCCAGACAATGGCGGGCGAGGTGGAAGAGCAGAAAATCCTCGACCATTTCCTCGAAATGGGCCGCGCGCTCCTGCCCCTCCGTTCATTGCTGCTCTATCGCCCACTGTCGGACGGCAGCGGCATCCGGCTGGAGACCGGCACCGGCCCCGGTGTCGAGGCGTTCGAAAAAGACCGCTTCAGCCCGATCATGGCCGGGGAACATCCCTGCTGGACCTCGTATGTCGAAGGGTTTCCACAGACCGTTTCGGCCTCGGTCGCACTACCGCAAGAGCTCGCCGACTGGCTATCATCCGAGCACGAGATTCGGCACCTCAACTATCTGCCGTTGACGGCAGCCGGCCGATCCGCCGGTGTGCTCCTCACCACTTCGAGCACTGCCCTCGACCTCACCATCGACGATGTCGATCTTCTCACCCAGGTCGGCTTCCTGCTCGGCGGCGCGGTTTCTCTGTCACAGCTCGTGCGCGAGCTCGATGAACAGCGGGCCGTGGCCTTTGAGGCGTCACGCCTGAAGTCCGAGTTCCTCGCCAACACCTCGCATGAGCTCCGCACCCCGCTGACTGCAATCCTCGGCTTCCTCCGCCTGATCATGGACGGTGCAGTCAAGGACCCCGAGAAACAGCGAGAGTTTCTGACCATCGCCCACGAGTCGGCGCAGAGCCTTCTCAACATCATCAACGACGTGCTCGACCTCGCCAAGATCGAGGCGGGTCGTCTGGAGATCCACTTTGCACCGGTGCCGGTGCGCGCCATTCTCGATGACGTTCAGACCCTTTTCAAACACCAGATGAAGAGCAAAGGCCTCAGATTCAATATCGAGGGTGCTGACCGGAAGCTCGTCATCTGGGGCGACGCGGACCGTACATCGCAGGTCCTCACCAACCTTCTCTCCAACTCGATGAAGTTCACCGACCGCGGCGGTTCGATCACCGTTGCCTGCAAGGAAGAGAATGAACTGATCGTCTTCACCGTCGAGGACACAGGGATGGGGATGGCCAGGGACGAGCTCGAGAAGGTCTTCTCGTCGTTCTACCAGGTCGACGGGTCCACAACCCGCCAACAGGGTGGCACCGGCCTCGGCCTGACCATCTCGCGGCGTCTCGCCGAGCTCATGGACGGCACTCTCAAACTCGACAGCGCAGGCGCCGGCGAGGGCATGACGGCTCGACTGACCCTGCGGGAATTCGCCTCCGAGCACGACGGCACCAACCCGGAGATCCGGGTCCCGACGTAGAGGCCGGGGCTTCAGCCAAGAGAATTCACCTCAGAGGATTGACCAAGGGCGGCATATATGCCGCCCCTACCAGTTTCTCGCGTCACCGACATGTGTAGGGGGGAGACATATCTCGGCCTGAAAAAATGGCTGCGAGACCCTTGACATTGACTAGAATTTATGTATATTCCTAAATGGTTATGAAGTGATTGATAACGGAGAATGCCGATGCGCACGTACCCTCTACCCATAGTCATCCTGATGATCGCTGCCGCCACGGTCAGCGCCCAGGACCTGACTCTCGACGGAGCCGTCGAGACCGCCCTCGTCAACAACCCGGAGGTGACGGCAGCCCACGCACGTGCCGAAGCCGCCGCCACCCGGTTCGAGGGGGGCAAGAAGCACAGGATGCCGAAGATAGGCCTCAGTGAAAGCTTCGTCTACACGAACAACCCCGCGGAGGTCTTCGCCCTCACCCTCAACCAGGGCAGGTTTGATATGGAGGGGTTCTTCCTCTCGGATCCGAACAACCCGGATCCGCTGTCGACCTTCATCACCAGAGTCGACCTCGAACTGCCCATCTACACCGGGGGCAAGCTATCGGCGCGGATCGGTCAGGCCGAGTCCATGGCCACCGCTGAAGACCGTTCGCACGCACACACTCGAGAAAAGGTCGCCTTTGAGACGATCACCGCCTATGTCAACGTTGCCAAGGCGCGCGAACAGGTCGCACTGCTCGAGAAGGCCCGTTCCACGACCGCCGAGCACGTCAGAATCGCGGAGCAGCACGCCGTCCAAGGGTTTATCCTCGACGCCGACGTCCTGCGGGCAAAGGTCTACCTGTCCGAGATGGACGAGTACCTGACCCAGGCCAACAACGGCGCCATGCTGGCGCAGGCCGCACTCAACTTTCAGATGGGCGCCAACCAGGCGACGCCACGCACATTGGCGCCGCTGCCGATGACATCGACGGTCGTCGGGAACCTGGAAAGCTGGACCACGGCCGCCCTCGAAGAACGGCAGGACCTCGCGGCAGCCCGGCTCAAGCTCGAGGCCGGGCGGCTCGAAGAGAAGGCCACTCGTCCGGGCTACTTCCCGACGATCGCCGTCCTCGGCCACTATGACCTTTACGACGACAAGATATTCGGCGCCAACGGCCATTCGGGATCGATCATGGCGGTCGCGAAGATCGACCTCTGGGGTGGTGGTTCCGACACCGCCGCCCGCGCGGCCGCGCGCCACGAGACAGCCTCGTTCGAGGCCGATGTCCGCCGATTCGAAGAAGGGGTGCGGCTGGAAGTCCAACAGGCCTGGCAGAACCAGGCCACCGCGAGGATCCGCCACACCACCGCAACGTCCTCGCTTGCGGCCGCTCGGGAAGCCCTTCGCGTCCGCGAGAGCCGTTTCAAGCAGGGACTCGACAAGATGATCGATCTGCTCGACACAGAGACCGCTTTGCGCGAAGCCGAACTGCGCGAGCTGGTAGCCCGTTACGACATCGCACTTGATAACCACCGGCTGCGATACGTGTCCGGAGCGACGCTGATTCCAAGCATGGAGGAGTCCAAATGAAAATCCGAAATCTACCTGTGATCGCCCTGGCGCCGATCGCCGCCATCTTGTTCACGACCGCCTGCGGGCACGACAGGTCGCACCGCACCGACTCCGGCCTTGAACCCTTGAGCGTGGAGGTCATCGAGGTCGCACTGGTCACCGCACCCAAAGCGATCGACGTCCGGGGCACCGTGCAGGCCGCACGACAGGCCACCGTGTCGAGCCGCGTCATGGGCCCGGTGGTGGCGCTCAAGGTCCGCGCCGGCGCCAAGGTCGGCAAGGACCAGACACTGCTCGAGATCCAGCCCGAGGCCAGCGAAGGTCAGCTCGCACAGGCCCAGGGCGCCCTCGCTCAGGCCAACGCGGCCCTTTCGCTCGCCGAACGCAACTATCAGCGATACGAGGCCCTCCATGCAGAAAACGCAGCCTCCGATCTCGAGCTCGACATGGCAAAGATGCAGTTCGAGCAGGCCCGCGGCGCCGTGACCCAGGGCGAAGGCGCGGTTCGTGCGGCCTCGTCGGTGGCCAAGGAGTCGATCGTTCGCGCCCCGTTCGCGGCGCGGGTGATGGACACCATGGTCGAGGTCGGCGATCTGGCCGCGCCCGGTCGGCCCCTGGTGCGGCTCGAATCGCTCGAGGGCCAACAACTGTGGCTCACGGTTCGTGAAGCCGACAACCACAGGGTCGAGATCGGGCAGGAGGTCGAGGCGCGATTCGACAGCCGCCCCGAGATCGGCGCCGTCACAGGTCCCATCGTCGAGATCGTCCCCGAGGCCGATTCCGCAACCCACACCTTCACCGTCAAGGTGGCGCTGGAGGGTCTCGACGTGAGGTCGGGCCTGTCCGGGCGGGCGCTGCTTCCGGGTGACCCCGCAGAGTACCTCGCCGTCCCGAGCTCGGCGGTCCACCGCCGAGGCGGCCTCGAGCTGGTGGTTGTGCGGGCCGCGGACGGCACCGCCAGAACCCGGGCCGTGACCACCGGGCAGGAATTGGCCGACGACCGTGTTGAAGTGCTCTCCGGGCTCGAGGCCGGTGCCGCGGTCGTGGTGAACGCCCCCGGCCCGGTGGCGGACGGCACTCCCCTGGAGATCTCGTCATGAGCGATCGCGAGCATCTCACCCCTGACACCGACCCCGCCGCCGAGCAGACCGGCGCGACCCCGTCGGCAGAAGAGATCGAACGCGCCCGGCGCGAGGCCCTGCGTCTGAAGATGACGCGACGCCCCCTGGGCGCCTCCGGGAAAATCGCCAGGGCATTCCTCGAGTCGAAGCTGACCCCGCTTCTGGTGGTCTTTAGCCTGCTGCTCGGCGCATTTGCCGTTCTCATCACCCCCCGCGAGGAGGAACCGCAGATCAAGGTGCCGATGATCGACGTCATGGTCGGTTTTCCGGGCGCCACCGCCGAGGAGGTGGAACACCGCGTCATCACGCCGCTCGAGAAGCTGCTGTACGAAATCGACAACGTCGACTACATCTACTCGACCTCTCAACCTTCCGGCGGCATTATCATCGTGCGCTTCCTGGTCGGCACCGACCCCGATCAGGCGGTGGTCCGGGTCCACTCCAAGATCCAGTCCATGATGGACGAGATGCCCGACGGCATGATGCCGCCGGTGGTGAAGCCACGCTCGATCGATGACGTCCCGGCCGCGGCCTACACTCTGTGGAGCGAGCACGCCTCGCCCCTGGAGCTGCGGCGGATCGCCGATGAGCTCCGGGTCGAGCTGACCCGGCATCCTCGGGTCGCCCAGGTGTGGGTGCTTGGCGGCCAGCGACGGGTGGTGCGCGTCGACTTCGACCGGGACCGGCTCGCCTCCTTCAACGTCTCGGTTCTCCAGGCCTACCAGGCGATCCGCAGCTTCAACTGGCGCTTGCCGGCCGGCGTTGCTGTCAGCCTGGACCAGGAGTACCAGGTCGATGTGGGCTCGTTCCTTCGCGACGCCGATGAGATCGGCGACGTCGTTGTCGGAGTCTACAATGCCCGCCCGGTCTACCTCAAGGACGTAGCACAGGTCCTCGACGGGGCCGAAGAGCCGAGTACCTACGTGTGGATGGGCTCGGGGCCGTCGGCTCTCGAAAAGGGCATCGACCGCGCCGCAATCGACGCCCCGGCGGTGACCCTGGCGGTAGCCAAGAAGCCGGGAACCAACGCGGTGGCGCTGGTCGAGGAGCTCGACGAGCTCATCGCGTCTCTCAAGGGGCGGCTCGTGCCCTCGAACATCGTGATCACCAAGACCCGCGACTACGGCTTCACCGCCAATGAAAAATCGAACGAGCTCATCGAGCACATGCTGATCGCCACCTTCGCGGTGGTGATATTCATGGCCCTCGCCCTCGGGCGCCGCGAGGGCATCGTGGTGGCGGTCGCGGTGCCGGTCACCCTCGCCCTCACCATCGCCGCCTCCTATTTCTTCGGCTACACCCTCAACCGGGTGACCCTCTTCGCCCTCATCTTCGCGATCGGAATCCTCGTGGACGACGCGATCGTGGTGGTCGAGAACATCCACCGGCACTACGAGTTGAAGTGGGCCAACCCGCGGCTGGCCACCGTCTACGCAGTTGATGAGGTCGGCAACCCTACCATCCTCGCGACCTTCACCGTTATCGCCGCGCTGATGCCGCTGGCGTTCGTCTCCGGAATGATGGGGCCCTACATGCGACCCATCCCGGTCAACGCATCGGCCGCGATGTTCTTCTCACTCGTGGTCGCATTCGTGATCTCGCCCTGGCTCACCTTCAAGCTCTTTCGCCGCCACGCCGAGGCCGAGCTCGAGAACCTAGAGGCCTCACCGGATCAGGAGACCGAGGAGGAAACCCGCCTGCACCGGATCTACGCCCGCATCATGAACCCCCTCATCACGTCGCGGGTACGCCGGTACGGGTTCCTGATCGGCACCGTGGTGCTCCTCTTCCTGGCCATGGCGACGGTGCCGGCAAAGTTCGTGACCGTGAAGATGCTCCCGTTCGACAACAAATCGGAGATCCAGGTGGTGATCGACGCGCCGGAGGGCTACAGCCTCGAGCAGACCAACGCCGCCGCGCGTGAGATCGCGGGTGTCTTCCGCTCGATTCCGGAGGTCACCGACTACCAGGTGTACGTCGGCACGTCGGCGCCGTTCAACTTCAACGGTCTCGTCCGTCACTACTTCCTGCGCACAGGCGCAAACGTCGCCGACATCCAGGTCAACCTGGTCGACAAGAATGCTCGTGACATCAAGTCACACCCGATGGCGAAACAGATTCGATCCCTCGTGGTCCCGATTGGGGAGCGCCTCGGCGTCAACATCAAGGTCACCGAGGTTCCGCCTGGGCCGCCGGTGCTCTCCACCCTGGTCGCCGAGATCTACGGCCCGACCTTCGAGGGCCGCCTCGAGGTGGCCGAGAAGGTACGCGAAATCTTCGAGACCACCGATGGTGTGGTGGATGTCGATTGGTACGTCGAGGCCGCCGCGCCACGCTGGGAGGTGCAGGTGGATCGTGAGAAGGCCATCCTCTCGGGGATCACGCCGGAGCAGATCGTGCGCACCCTGCGGATCGCACTCGCCGGCGCCGATGCCGGTCTCACCCACGTCCCGACCAGCCGCGACCCGGTACCGATCGTCCTCCGTCTCGAACGCGCGCAGCGCTCGCACCTCGACGACCTCCTGCAGCTCAGTGTTCACGCCGACGATGGGCGGATGGTGCCCCTCTCGGAGCTGGTCACCACCCACGAGACGCGGCGCGAACGTTTCCGCTACCACAAGAACCTGCAGCCGGTGACCTACGTCCTCGGCGAGGTGGGCGGGGAGGTCGACTCCCCGGCCTACGCTATCCTCGACATGCAGGACCGCCTGGACGAGATCGTGACGCCGCTCGGGGAACGGCTCGAGGTCATCACGACCCATCTGCCCCGCGACCCGACCCGGTACATCATGAAGTGGGACGGCGAGTGGCAGATCACCTACGAGGTCTTCCGCGACATGGGCATCGCCTTCGGCGTGGTCATGGTCTTCATCTACGTGTTGGTCGTCGGCTGGTTCCGCTCCTTCATCACCCCGCTCGTTATCATGGCGCCGATCCCACTGACCCTGATCGGGATCCTGCCGGCGCACGGCATTCTCGGGGTGTTCTTCACCGCTACATCGATGATCGGCTTCATCGCCCTTGCCGGGATCATCGTCCGTAATTCGATCCTGCTGGTCGACTTCATCGACCTCGAGCTGCAGGCCGGAGAATCCGTGGAATCCGCGGTCCTCAAGGCCGGGGCAGTGCGCTTCCGACCGATCGTGCTGACCGCGGCGGCGCTCGTCGTCGGCGGCCTCGTGATATACCTCGACCCCATCTTCCAGGGTCTGGCGGTGGCGCTGATCTCCGGCGTGATCGTCTCGACGGCGCTCACCCTGGTGGTGATCCCGCTGCTGTACTACATGTACCTCAAGACGGCGGGGCCGGAAAACGTGGTGGAGATTGATTGAATCATCCGGATCGAAACATCGCAAAGGAGATACTGATATGACCATCAACGAAGCACTTCGCGCAATGGCCGGAATCGTCGTTCTGCTGTCGCTCGCCCTCGGCTACTGGGTGAACCCCTACTGGTACCTCTTCACCGCCTTCGTCGGCCTCAACCTCTTGCAGTCCGCCTTCACCAAGTGGTGCCCGGCAATGTGGATCTTCGGCAAGCTCGGACTGAAAGAGGGATGAACGCATGAAGTTGCTGATGATCATCATCGACTCCGACTGCCGTGAAGAGCTCGAGGTGATCTTCAAGAACCACGGCGTCACCGGTTACAGTGAGATCCCAAACGCCCACGGAGTCGGTGAAACCGGCGTTCGCATGGGTTCACGCGTCGACCCGAAAACCTCGTCTATCTTCTTCACCGTCGTCGAACCCGACAAGGTTGTGCCGCTCAAGGAGGGGCTGTGCGCCTACTGCGACGCCTGTGAACGCGACATGAAAATGATCCAGTGGGCTGTCGAGGAAGTGGTGTAGCTGATGCCCGACTGGCTCTATATCCTGCTTTTTATCGCCGCATGGATGATCCTTCAGCGCGTCATTTTGCCGAAACTCGGGGTGCCCACCTGAGCGGTCCCCGACCCCTCGGCCGGGCGCCGGGAAGAACCCAAACGAGATGCGGATCCGAATGACGAGCCAACGTCGCCGTAGCCCGAATCATTCATGAGGTTTTGCCTCGGGGGGCGGGATATTTCCCGCCCCTACAAAAAAGCGTTCGATCAAGGTCCTCGTAGGGGCGGCAAATATGCCGCCCGTTTTTCGTGCCTCCGGGACCGGCCCTACTCGGTGATGTCGATCGACACCAGCCTTTTGGACGAGGTGTCGGAGTTGGTCTCGGTAATCGTGAACTCGAAATCGTACGGTCCGATCTCGGGGACGCCGGTCAGACCGATGGAGTTGCCGTACATAAAGAGGTCTCCGAAGACCCGCGACGGATCGAGCGGCACTGTGAGGGGTTTGCCGAAAGGCTTGCCGTCCCGCTTCAACTGCACCGTCGACTCGAGGTCGACCGCGCCCTCTTCGTTGAGGGCGGGACGAACGACGAACCCGAAGTAGGCAATCTCAGACGCCCGGGTCAGCTCGGGGCCCGAGATCGGGGTCAGGTGCCAGCCGCCGACTGTGAAGGCATCGCCGAGCTTTGCCTCCGGATTCGGCGTCACGCCCGTCCCCAGCCACAACGGCGACAACCATGTGCCCTCGTCGGGAACTGACGATATCTCAGCTGCGATGTTCTGGGACAGCTGCGGCTCGCCTTCAGTCACACCGACAAACTCAACCGTGCACGAGCCCACTGCGAGTGGAAACGACAGGTGGTAGGCCGCTCCGTACTGGCCGGCGATCGGCGTTGGGGCGATCTCGAAGTTGCTCAATATCTCACCGTCCGGCCCCGTCACACGACCCACGAGAAGGTCGAGCGCCGGAGCATCGGGCGGCATTTCGAGGTGGACCCATAAGGGCCGGTTGACACCGTCGCTGACGCCGAGCTCGGAGAATACTATGGCGACATCGTTAAACGGCGCTTCGCTCTCGTCGAGCCACGCCAGGTGGGTGGCCGATGCCGGTCCGGCACCCGCAACAGAAATCGGTTTCGGCACTTCTTTCAAATTGGGGTGGAGCAGGTACACGTCGGGCGCGCGGGAAAGGGCGCTCATGGCCTTGAAAGATTCGCGATTGGTTCGGTCGATCTCGAAGGCGTTGGAATCGAGCCGCTCCTCGTAGAAGAGAAAGTACAGATTTGCTCCCTTGGCCTTGAATCCCGCCGGCAGCTTCGCCGGGTCGTAATACCAGGTCTCGGTATTTCCTTCAGCGGTGATGGACGCACCGGACTCGCCCGCTCCCGTAGGGCTCCGCACCTGGCGGCTGTCCGGCCGTCCCATGAGGATCAGTACCCGCCCGCGTTCTGAGAGCGCGCCGCGGCGCTTCGCAAAGCCGAAGTTCTCGTCGGCGAAACGGACCTTGGATTCGAACTCGGCTCGAAACGCATTGAACGGGCTGTTGGGTTCGGGGTTGCGCTTCGCCCAAAAGAGGTCGATGAACCGCTTGGCCTCGGAGTCGGTGGTGATCTTCGCCCACTCCTTCTTTTCCTTCTTGGTGAGCAGGAACCCCTCGGGGCCGTCGGCCCATTCGGCGTAATCGCCGCCGAGTTGCGCTTCGGCTATGGGGGCAAGGCACACAGCAACGACGAAGCAGAACAGAACAACCAGGCGTTGTCGACGCATGATGATTCCTCCTTCCCCGGACGGGGGACTCTATTCTACTCCGCTCTGATGGGGGCGTCATTTCGCGAGGTCACACCCGCGTCCGCGTCCCCGTCCGCGTCCGTGCCCGAAAGCAACCCGAAAGGGAGGACCACAGGTCGAATTTTCGGACGCGGACTCGGGCACGGACTCGGACGCGGGAAGACTCCAAAAGAAAAGCCCCGCGAATGCGGGGCTTCTCACCTAACAACTTCCCGGCGGCGACCTACTCTTCCACACCACAGAGGTGTAGTACCATCGGCCCTGAGGGGCTTAGCTGCCGAGTTCGGAATGGGATCGGGCGTTTCCCCCCCGGAATAACCACCGGAAAAAAACTACAACCAAAACCGAGCAACGTCAGAATGCAAACACTGAGAAAATAAAAAAAGTAAATGTGTGATCAAGCCTCACGACCGATTAGTACGGGTTAGCTCCACGTGTTGCCACGCTTCCACATCCCGCCTATCAACCAGGTGGTCTACCTGGGGTCTTCAGGGGCAAAAGCCCGGGAGACCTTATCTTGGAGTGGGCTTCCCGCTTAGATGCTTTCAGCGGTTATCCTTTCCGAGCATAGCTACCCAGCTGTGCCACTGGCGTGACAACTGGTGCACCAGAGGCTCGTCCATCCCGGTCCTCTCGTACTAGGGACAGATCTCCTCAAGTCTCCTACGCCCACGGTAGATAGGGACCGAACTGTCTCGCGACGTTCTAAACCCAGCTCACGTACCGCTTTAATCGGCGAACAGCCGAACCCTTGGGACCTGCTTCAGCCCCAGGATGCGATGAGCCGACATCGAGGTGCCAAACCCTGCCGTCGATGTGAACTCTTGGGCAGGATAAGCCTGTTATCCCCGGAGTACCTTTTATCCGTTGAGCGACGGCCCTTCCACTCGGAACCGCCGGATCACTAAGCCCTACTTTCGTACCTGCTCGACTTGTAAGTCTCGCAGTCAAGCACCCTTACACCTTTGCGCTCTATGGCTGGTTTCCAAACAGCCTGAGGGTACCTTTGGGCGCCTCCGTTACACTTTAGGAGGCGACCGCCCCAGTCAAACTACCCACCAGACACTGTCCCCGACCCGGATAACGGGCCAAGGTTAGACTCTCGATGCAGTAAGGGTGGTATCTCACTGTTGGCTCCACCGAGGCTGACGCCCCGGCTTCAAAGCCTCCCACCTATGCTGCACATACAACATCCAGAACCAGTGCCAAGCTGTAGTAAAGGTTCACGGGGTCTTTCCGTCTTACCGCGGGTAACCGGCATCTTCACCGGTACTACAGTTTCGCTGAGCCCCTTGTGGAGACAGTGCCCAGATCGTTACGCCATTCGTGCAGGTCGGAACTTACCCGACAAGGAATTTCGCTACCTTAGGACCGTTATAGTTACGGCCGCCGTTTACCGGGGCTTCAATTCAGAGCTTCGTCCGAAGACTAACCCCTCCTCTTAACCTTCCGGCACCGGGCAGGCGTCAGACCCTATACATCCGCTTGAGACGTTTGCAGAGTCCTGTGTTTTTAGTAAACAGTCGCCTGGGCCTTTTTATTGCAGCCCCCTTCTGCTCCAGCCGCGAAGGCCTTCACATGATGAGGGCGCACCTTCTCCCGAAGTTACGGTGCAATTTTGCCGAGTTCCTTCACAAGGGTTCACTCAAGCGCCTGTGGATACTCACCTCGCCCACGTGTGTCCGTTTACGGTACGGTCACCCAAAGCTCTCCTTAGAGGTTTTTCTTGGCAGCGTGGGATCAGCCACTTCGTCCAAAAGAGGACTCGAGATCACACCTCAGAGTTGAATGGTCCGGCGGATTTACCTACCAGACCCCCCTACGTGCTTCGACCTGCACCTCCAGTCGCAGGCTGGCCTACCCTTCTGCGTCACCCCATCGTACAAACGAACTTTGAGTGGTACAGGAATATTAACCTGTTTCCCATCGACTACGCCTTTCGGCCTCGCCTTAGGGGCCGACTCACCCTAGGTGGATTGCCCTTGCCTAGGAAACCTTGGGCTTTCGGCGAACGGAGTTCTCATCCGTTTTATCGCTACTCGTGCCGGCAGAGTCTCTTCTGTGCGCCGTCAGCAGTCCTTACGGTCCACCTTGTATCT
>Ga0255054_10000444_pt1 | contig 24569 bp, 24 predicted proteins | sample JV7_2_23_MG_FD_188634 | JGI IMG/M metagenome (GOLD analysis project Ga0255054, IMG submission 188634) | Seawater microbial communities from Jervis Inlet, British Columbia, Canada - JV7_2_23 | ecosystem: Environmental > Aquatic > Marine > Inlet | place: Canada: British Columbia | collected... | reverse complement strand
CCGTCCGCGCCCGCATCGATTCGGCTTACCCGCGCCGGGTCCAGCTCCACCGTGGCCGGGACCCGCACCTTTCGCTGCAGCTTGGCCCGCGCCACGGCGGCCGTACGCAGGCGGGCCTCGACCCGCTCGTCCACCTGGATCACCGCCGCGTCGGCAGCCGGCTGGGCTGCAGCGGGCGGCGTCATCAGCACCAGCGCGGGGGCGATGGCAAGCCAGCCCCACCTTCGTCGGGGCACGCGATGCCGCCTCATCGCGTGCTGCCGGCCAGTCGCTCGATCTCGATGCCCGCTCGCTGCATCTCCCCCCTCTCCGTGAGCTGATCCAGACGGATGTCTCGCAGCGTTCGCTGGGCATCCAGATACTCCAAGATACCCCGCTCGCCGGACCGATAGGCCACTTCTGCACCCCGCAGCGCGCGATTCGCCTCCTGGAGCAGGCCCTGCTCGATGATCTGCACCTGCTCCTGAGCCAACTGGTAGCGGTTGTAGAGGCTGTCCAGCTCGCGGCCCAGGGCCATTTCACGGCCGGCCAGCAGCGCCTCGGCTCGGCGCACGCCCGCAACGGCCTCGGCGATCTCGCCGCGGCGCCGGTTCCACAGCGGAAGCGGCACGCGCAGCCCCAGGTAGACCTTGTCGGTCTCGGGCTCCCGCTCCCACTCCGCCTCGAAGCCCAGGCCGTCGAGGCGCTTGTGCTTCTCCAGCGACAGCTGATGCCGGGCCCGCTCCACGTCGCGGCGGGCCGCTTCGATCCGGGGGTTGCCATCAGCCAGGCGCTGACGCAGATCGTCGCGGCTGGGCAGCTCGATGAGCGGCAGGCCACCGTCGATCGCCAGCTCCTGGGGGTCGGGCTCGCCGATCACCGTGCCCAGTCCCAGCTTGGCCTGGGTCACCGCCACCCTGGCCTCGGCGCGGTCCCGGCGGGCATTGAGCACCTCGGTCTCGGCCCGGGCCAGGTCGAGCCCCGGCCCCTCCCCTACGCGCACCTTCCGCTCGATCCCCTCGCGCACCCGGGACAGGAGCGCGAGCTGCTCCTGGGACAGCTCGAGCAGCCCCTGGGCCAGGAGCACCTGGGAGAAGGCGCTCTTCACGTCCGCCACCAGGTCCGCGTCGGCGCCGCGCGCCGATGCCCGCGCCGCGTCGAGCCCGGACTCCGCAGCGCGGCGCCGTGCTCCGCGCAGGAAGGGCGTCTGGAAGGGCTGGGATAACTGAAGCCGGAAGGCGGTGCCTTCGTCGATGCTGGAGTTTCGTCCCCGCAGCGGCCCCGCTGCTCCGATCAGGCTGGGGTTGAGGAACTGGCGCGCCGTGATCGTGGCCGCGTCGGCCTGTTCCTGCTCGGCGCGCGCCAGGGCCAGCAATGGATTCCGCTCGCGGGCCTGCGCGATCGCTGCGTCGAGGCGGATGGGCCGCTCCGCCGCCGCAGGCACCGCAAGGCCGAGCCCCAGCGCCAGCACCACAAATCCCCTGGTTCGCCCCATCATGGCAACCCTCCCCTGCCGGGGCCGCTCCCGGGGGCGGCCGCCGCGCGCAAGGTGAGCCATCCCGCCGGGAGCCGCAAAGCCCGCCCACCGCGCCACGACCTGAACATCGCCATCGCCGCGGTTGCGGACCAGCACCTCCAGGAGGTGAATCCGGGCAAGGCGGCGACGGTGGCTGCCGCCGTGACCGTCATCTCCTCCGACAGCACGCTCGATACAGCCGCGGCGTGCCTCACCCGCGCGCCGCCAGGCGCCGCCAGCGCCCATCACCGTCGCGTAGAGATCGGCGTGGCTGCCGTTTTCCAGGTCGGCGAAGACGGCGCCGTTGATCGCACCGAGAAGCCGCCGAGATCCGCCGCGCTGGCGACATCCACGAAGGCAGCACCACCGCAATCCCCAGCATCACGCCCGCCCGAATCCCCGCGCCGCTCCGCAACGCTCCGGTCCTCCCGCCCCGCCACCGGGTCCGCCCCCGAGTACAAGAGGGACATCAGAGGTCGATCCCCATCCTATTGGAATCATAAATGTTTCTGGCCACCCAGAGATCAGGGTGCGCCGCGTTTCGGGCCCTGCGGGCTTCGCAGGCAGCGCTGATCATCAGGCGGGCAGCCCTGGCATGCAGCGCCAGGCCCGAGCCCGCGGCGGAGATGCCGGAGCCCGCCGCAGCCGAGGGCGCGGCCAGCGCCGAGCCGGACCCAGCCTGGCGCAAGCGCGACGGCATCGCTGCGCGGATCGAGATCGAGCTGGATGACGCCGTGCGGTGCGCGAGCTGCGCAACGGCGAGGCACTGGCCGCCCAGAACAGCGCCGTGCTGCGCGTGGGCCCGGCGGCCCCTCCAGAGCGTATACTCCCGACCGTGCCGGCCTCGCACCGCATCGATCCCGGTCAGCGCCTGGTCATCCGAACCTTCGAGGGCGTCCTGACCGACGAAGATCTTCTCCAGGACCAGGCCGCCCTGCGGAGCGCGCCGGACTACAAGCCCGAGCACCGGCAGCTCATCGATGCGCGCGGAGTCGAGCGGGCGGAGATCACCAACGAGGTGATCCGTGACCTGGCGCACGCGAGCCCCGGCGCGCCCCAGGCGCGGCGCGCCTTCGTCGTGGCCAGCGACCTGGCCTTCGGCCTGGCCCGCATGTTCGAGATCCAGCGCGCCGACGCCCCGGAGGAGGTGCGCGTGTTCCGGGACATGGACCAGGCTCGGACCTGGCTCGGGCTCGACTGAGCCTGCGCGGTCTACGCGGACCGGTATTCTCCTCCCGCCATGAGCCCTCCCCGCGCCGCCGCGTTTCCCGCCCCGCTGCTGGCGCGTGCGCGGGACCGCTTCGACTTGACCGAGCCGGCGGACCAGGACCGCCTCTACGAGCTGGCCGAGGCGCTGCTCGCGGCGCCGGAGATCTCCCGTGAGATGCTGCGCGCCAGTGCGAGCGACGCGGGTGTGCCCCTGGAGCTGAAGCTCGCGGCCAAATTGGTGGAGTCGCGGCGCATCCTCACCGACCTCGACACGCCGCTGGAGCTGGGCGTGGTGTTCGCCATGTGGGGCGAGCAGCAGCGCCTGCATCCTCGCAGCGACGACAACCCGCACGGGGAAGACCTGCTGCGGGTCAAGTTGCGCCAGCTCGACTGGGCCACCCGCGACACGCCCATCCAGTGGCGGCTCTACGCCGTGGACGACGGTTGTCCCCACGGCAGCGGACGAATCGCCCGTGAGATTGCCGCCGGCCATCCGCTGCGCGAACGGGTGCGCATCTCCTTCCTGGCCGACGCCCTGCCCGCCGCCAGCGGCCCCCTGGCCGGGCTGGCCTCCGCGGACGACTCGCGCAAAGGCGGCGCCGTCATCCACGGCTGCAGCCAGGCCCTGGCCGAAGGCGTCTCGGCGGTGATCTACACGGACGCCGACAACTCGGTCCACCTGGGCCAGATCGGCCTGCTGCTCGAGCCCCACGTCCTGCGCGGCGTTCGCGTCGTCCTGGGCACGCGCAAGGATCCGAATGCCGTACTGGTGAAGCAGGAGGCACGCTGGGGCGTGGGCATCAAGCTGCTGCGGCACATGCAGCGGCGCATCGGCCAGGCGATCTTCGCGCGGGGAATCCAGGACACCCAGGCCGCCTTCAAGCTCTACGAGCGCGGCATCCTGGAGCGCATCCTGGAGCAACCCACGGTCTTCGACTTCTCCTTCGACACGGACTGGCTGGCCGCGACCCTGGCGTGGGACGAGCCTTTCGAGACGGTCCCCTTTGCGTTCATCGACTCCTTCGAGCTGTCGGCCTCGATCGTTCAGGGTCCGATGACGACCTGGTACGCGCTGCTGACCGGGCTGGCCCGCGCGGTGCGCGCACGGGGCCTTGCGCACGACGAGGCCATGGCGCAGGTGCTGGACCAGGAGATCCACGGTGCAGAGGACCTGGAGCAGCTCATCCACCACCTGCCCCCGCAGTTGGAGAACGCCGAAGACGCGGACCTGGGAGACGCCGAGCGCATGCCCGCGGAAGCGGTTCGGGCCTGGATCCGCGCACGCAAGGGCACCGCGTGAGGCGCGCCCGTGCGACGCGCCGGCGCGGGCTGGCCCTGGCCCTGAGCCTCTCGGCCGGGCTTGCGCTGCCGGGCTGCACGGAGTCCGAGAGCGAGGACCCGCGGCCCATGGTCGTCGTGTCGGTGCTGCCGCAGGAGTACCTGGTGGACCGCATCGCGGGCGACGCCGTGCGCGTCGAGGTGCTGATCCCGCCGGGCGCCAGCCCGGCGAGCTACGAGCCCGGCATCGCCCAGATGCGCGCGCTCTCCCGCGCAGCCCTGTGTCTGCGCGTGGGTCACCCCCGCTTTCCTTTCGAGAAGACCTGGCTCGATGCACTGTTGGCCGAGAGGCCGGACCTCCTGGTCATCGACGGCTCGGCCGGTGCGGAAGCGCTGCCCAACGACCCCCACGTCTGGCTGGCCCCACGGCAGGTGGAGCGAACGGCCATCCGGCTGGAGGCGGCCCTGGCCGAGGTCCTGCCCGAGCAGCGCGAGATGCTGGCGGCGGAGCTGGCCGGCTTTCGCCGTGAGATCGACGCGCTGGACGCCGAGATCCGCGGCATCCTTGCGGAACGAACCGGTCGGCGCTTTCTCGTCTTCCACCCGGCCTGGGGCCGCTTCGCCGGCGCGTACGGGCTGGAGCAGGTGGCCATCGAGCGGGACGGCAAGGAGCCGGATCCCCATGCGCTGGCCCGACACATCGAACAGGCGCGCCGCGCCCGGGTGAAAGTGATCTTCGTGCAGCCGCAGTTCGATCCGGCCGGCGCCGAAACCGTGGCGCGGGAAATCGGCGCGCGCGTCGAGGCGCTGGATCCGCTGGCCTACGACTGGGCCGGCAACCTGCGCCACGTAGCCCAGGCGCTGGCCGAAGGGCTCTTCGAATGAGTGCGCCGGTTGCAGAGCTGCGCGGCGTCTCCCTCGCGCTGGGCGCCACCCCGGTCCTGGAGGACGTGAGCCTGCGCATCGAGGCCAACGACTACCTGGCCATCCTGGGGCCCAACGGGGGTGGCAAGACCACGCTCCTCAAGCTGCTCCTGGGCCTGTACACGCCGGACCGCGGTCAGGTGCAGGTGCTGGGCGACTCGCCGCGCCGTGCCCGCGGCCGCGTGGGCTACGTGCCCCAACACGTGCGCTTCGACCTGGAGTTCCCGATCCGTGTGCAGGACGTAGTGCTGATGGGCCGTCTGGGAAGAGGAGGTGGAGCGCGCATCCGAGCAGGCGACCGCGACGCGGCGCACGCCGCCCTGGAGCGCGTAGAAATGCGGGAGCTGGCCGCGCGGCCCATCGGCGCGCTCTCTGGGGGGCAGCTCCAGCGCGTCTTGATCGCGCGCGCGCTGTCACAGCAGCCCGAGCTCCTGCTCCTGGACGAGCCCACCGCGAGTCTGGACGAGCGCATCGGCCGCAGCGTGTGGGAGCTCTTCGAAGAGCTCTCCCAGGAGATGGCCGTGGTGGTGGTCTCTCACGACATCGGCGCCATCTCGCGTTACGTGCACGGCGTCGCCTGCCTCAACCGCAGGCTCCACGCCCACCCTTCCAGAGAGCTCACCTCGGACATCCTCGAGGCGACCTATGGCTGCCCCGTGGATCTGCTGGCCCACGGACACCCACACCGGGTCCTCACCGAGCACGGGGAGCCCTGATGCTGGAGGCGCTCACCCTTCCCTTCTTCCAGCGTGTCCTGCTCGCCGGCCTGCTGGCCAGCCTGGCGTGCGGCGTGATCGGAACCTACGTGGTGGCCAAGCGCATCGCGTCGCTCTCCGGCGGGCTCTCCCACGCAGCGTTCGGAGGCGTTGGCCTCGGCTACCTGGCCGGCTTCCCGCCGATGCTGGGCGCCGCCGGCTTCGGGCTGCTGGCGGCGCTCGTGGTCGGCATCGCCCAGCGTCGACTCGGCTCGGGCATCGACACCCTGGTGTCCATGGTCTGGTCGGTGGGCATGGCGCTGGGGATCGTGTTCGTGGCGTTGGCCCCCGGCTACGCGCCGGATTTGATGAGCTACCTGTTCGGAAGCCTGCTGTTCGTGCCCTGGGACTACGTGATCGCGATCGGCGTGCTGGATCTCCTGATCCTGGTCGCCGTGTTGCTGTTCCACCGTGTCTTCGAAGCGGTCTGCTTCGACGACGAGTTCGCAGAGGTCGCGGGTCTTCCGGCCGAGCGGGTCTTCCTCGGCTTGCTGGCCCTCACCGCCCTGGCCATCGTCACCCTGATCCGCGTCGTGGGCGTGATCCTGGCCATCGCCCTGCTCACCATCCCGGCCGCGACGGCGCGACCGTGGGTGGAGAGCCTGCGCGCCATGATGCTGCTGTCGGTCGCCCTGTGCGCCGTCAGCACCGTGGGCGGACTGCTGCTGGCCTACGGGCTGTCCCAGGGCATCGGGCTCTCGGCCCCGCCCGGACCGCTGATCATCCTGCTGGCAGCGCTCTTCTACGCGCTCTCCGCTGCGGCCCGCGCGATTCTGCAGCGCCGTCGACTGGCCTTCGGCCCGGCGGCACCGTAGCCTGGGCTTCGAGGAGAGAGACGCCATGCCGATGGGCCTGGACGACGCGACCCGCGCCTGGGAGCGGGTATTCATTACCGGCGCCTCGGGCTTCATGGGAGCCGCCCTGGCCGAGCGCTACCGCGCCGCCGGCGCCGAGGTGCGCGGGGTGGATCTGGCCCCCGACCCCGACGCCGGAGTGGTCGGGGGGGATACCACCGAGCCAGGCGCCTGGGTGAAGCACGTCGAGGGTTGCGACCTCGTCGTGCACACCGCGGCGATCATCACCATGGAGGGTGACGCAGACCGCATGTGGCGCGTGAACGTACTGGGCACGCGCAACGCCCTGGACGCCGCGGCGGCGGCCGGCGCGAAGCGCTTCGTCCACGTCTCGTCCATCGTCACCTTCGGCTTCGACTATCCCGACGGGGTGGACGAGCATTGGCCGGTCCGCACCAACGGCGCACCCTACGTGGACACGAAGGTCAACGCCGAGCAAGTGGTTCTTCAGGCCCACAGCGCGGGCGAGATTCCGTGCACGCTGGTGCGTCCGGGAGACATCTACGGGCCGCGCTCTACCCCCTGGACGGTGCTGCCCGCCGCCGCCGCCCGCGCGGGCCTGCGCATCCTGCCGCCCGGCATGGACGGCACCATCAACCCGGTATACATCGACAACCTGCTGGACGGACTCATCCTGGCCGCGGCCGAGCCCGCCGCCGTGGGTCAGGTCATCACGCTCTCCGAAGGCTACGGCATGTCGGTGCAGGACTTCTTCGAGAATTACGCACGCATGGCCGGAAACCTGGGCCCGGAGCGGCCGGCCGTAGAACTGGACGCAGGCACCCTGGGCTTCCTCACCAAGTTGGGCCACTACTCCATCGACAAGGCCCGGCGCCTGCTGGGCTACGAGCCCCAGGTGAGCTTCGAAGAGGGCATGGCCCGCACCGAGGCCTGGCTCCGCAGCAACAACCTCATCTGACCCTGCACCAAGTACCACTCCTGCATTGGGGGACGTTCCTGCGTAACTGCATTGGGTACCAGTCATGGTGCGGCCGATTCCCAGCTTGACCCTCGGCGCGTTCGAGACGACACCGCTGGAGATCGCATCGGTCTACGCCGTGCTGGCCTCGGGCGGAGTGCGCACGAGCCCGCGCACCACGCTGGCCGTGGTCCGGCCCGGCGGGCGCGTCCTCTACGGCGAACCGGTGCGAACCAAGCGGGCCTTCGGCGCCGCCGAGACCTACCTGGTGACCGAGGCGCTGCGGGGCGCGGTCGTCCGCGGAACCGCGAAGAGCCTGCCGCGGCTCGGCGTGACCGGCTCCTGGGCCGGCAAGACCGGAACCACCAACGGCTTCCGGGACGCCTGGTTCGTAGCCTACGCTCCGGACCTGGTGGTCGCCGTGTGGATCGGCTTCGACGACGGCGCCCGGGTCGGGCTCAGCGGCGCCCAGGCCGCCCTGCCGATCGTCGCCCGCTTCGTGCGCGGCGCCTACGGCAAGCAGTCGCCGCGCGAGTTCCCGATTCCCGACGGAATCCAGGTGGCGCGGATCGATCCCGGCACCGGCCGCGGTGCCCGTCGCGACTGCCCCGGCCACGACGAGGTCTTCCTGGCCGGCACGGCTCGGGCGGCTCGCGACTGCGGATCCCGGCCGCTTCAGTGGGCCCTGCGGGCGCTGGGCCAATAGAGCACGGGCGCTATCCTGCGGTCCCAACCGACCGCGAGGCCCCGGATGATCGCCGAAGGAACGCAGGCTCCCGACTTCACCCTCCAGGACCAGTTCGGCCGCAAGATCTCGCTGGCGGACTTCCGGGATCGGCAGCACGTGCTGCTGCTCTTCTACCCGCTGGACTGGACACCTACCTGAAGCCAGGAGGTGCCCGGCGTCGAAGCGCTCCTGCCGCGTTTCCGCGCCGCCCACACCCAGGTCCTGGGTGTCAGCATCGACAGCGTCCACTGCCACGCCAACTGGGGCCGCGACCTGGGCGGCGTATCCTTCCCGCTGCTGGCGGACTTCCAGCCCAAGGGCGCCATGGCCGAGTCCTACGGAGCCTATCTCGCCGGAGCGGGCATCACGGACCGGGCCACGGTGCTCGTGGACAGCGGCGGCAGCGTGCGCCACGCGTCTTCGGTGACGCCGGCGGGCGAACGCAGCCCGGACGAGCTGGCCGCCCTGTGCGAGCAGGTCGATCGCGAGGCCGGCACACCCACCCAGGCAGCGCCGGAGCCGCAGGGACTGGGCGCAGACGCAGTGCTCTACGTGAAGAGCCACTGCGGTTTCTCGCGCCGCGCTCGTGTGGCCGTGGACAACGTGCACGCCGCGGACCTGACGGTGCGAAACGCCAGCGACGACGCGCAAGCACTGGAAGCCCTGCGCCAGGTGAGCGGCGCCGAAACCGCGCCCTGTCTGGTGCTCGACGGAAGCCCGCTGGCCGAGTCCGACGTGATCGTGCGCACCCTGGCCGAGCGCCTGGCCCCGATCTGATCAGGCGTCGCCTTCCCCGAGCGACTCGACCGCATCGACGCACAGCCAGGCGCGCGGAGCAGCCGCCTCGTCGCTCAGGCCCAGGTAGGCCTTGCTCCCGCGCGGCAGCTCTGCGCCACAGCGCGTGCAGGGCACGGCCTGGTTCAGCACGACCTCGTTCCACGCCTGCACCCGAGCCAGCCGCTCCGCCGCGTCGGGAAGCGGCTCACCGCACGTCGCAGCGTCGACGGGCTGCGACTCGCTCATCCGCCGCACGTCGCGGCCCACGTGCTGCGCCAGGCGCGCCGAGTCGCTCACAATCTGATCGACATTCGCCACCACCCCGTCCACCAGCTGGAAGGTGTCCTCCAGCAGGTGCCGGATGATCTGGGAAACCGTCGTGCGGCGCCGCCGCGCCTCCTCCTTGAGGGTGGTTTCCAGCTTCTCCGGCACCCGGGTCTGGATCAGGCGGTCCTTGCGCTCGCTCACGCGCCTTCCGTCCGGCTCTCGTCGTTGGCGTGCCCCTCCAGCAGCTGGGAGGCCAGCTCGGTCACGCGGTGGTTGACCTCACGGATCGTGTCGTACACCGCGCCGATGGAAAGGTCCTGGATCCTGCGCACGTCGGCTGCGGTCTGCTCGAACAAGCCGTTGCGGGCCATCACCTCGAGGGGCACGTCCGCGATTGCGCGGTGGATCTCCTCCACGCTGGTCGCCCCCCTGTCCACGACGTCCTGGATCATGTTGGTCAGCTTCTGGTCCCGGGCCATGGCGTCCTCCTCTCGGTCGCTGCCGCGACCGTTCGTCATACGTGATGTAATACAGAATATTACAGTCTTTGCAAGGCCCCCAGAACGGCCGGGGGCGCCCGCGCCCTCGGGGTGGGCCCCGCCAGGCGATAGACTCCACCCGTGACCACCCTGCTCGAGCCGGCCCGCGAGACCCCCATTCGCCACGAGGCCGACGTGCTGGTGGTCGGCGGAGGATCCGCGGGCGTGGCCGCCGCGGTGGCTGCCGCGCGCCGCGGCGCCGACGTGCTGCTGGTGGAACGCCACGGCTACCTGGGCGGCCTGGCCACCGGCGGGCTCATCATCCTGCTCCTCAGCCTGGACGACGGGCGAGGCAGGCAGGCGGTGGCGGGCCTGTGTCACGAGGCCGTCGGGCTCCTGGATGCCCGCGACGCCGCTTTCCACCCCGGCCCCGACGAGTGGGGCAGCGACGATCCGGCCCTGGTGGAGCGCGACCAGCGCTGGGGCCTGGTCTGGGGACGCGCGCCGCACCGGGTCCGCTACTCGGTGGCCTACGACCCGGCCATGCTGAAGGGCGTGCTCGACGCGATGTTGCAGGAGGCCGGCGCCCGCGTGCTGCTCCACGCCTGGGCCTGCGAGCCGATCCTCGACGGAGACCGGATCGAGGCGGTGGCCTTCCAGAGCAAGTCCGGACGCTTTGCCGTACGCGCCCGGGTGGTGATCGACGCCACGGGAGACGGCGACGTCTTCTACGGAGCGGGCTGCGCCCACGAGTCCGAGCAGGTGCTTCCCTGGATGTGGTTCACCGCTGGGGGCGTCGATGTGGACCGCGCCCTGGCAGCGGGCGCCAGCTGCTTTCAAACCGTTGGCCCCGGCAAGGTGCTGTTTCCGTGGGGCTCCATCGAGAAGGTGGGACGCATCGACGCGACGCGGCCCGAGGATCTGACCCGCGCCGAGCTCGAGTGCAGGCGCCTCGTGCTGGCCGAGTTCGAGCGGCTGCGCCGCGAGGTTCCGGGATTCGAGGACGCCCACCTGTGCGAGGTGGCCGACCAGCTGGGTATCACCGAGAGTCGCCGTCTGCTGGGCAGACACGTCCTGACCCGCGACGACATGGACGTCGTGCTGCCCGACGCCGTCGCGGTGACGGGCCACTGGACCAAGTACGGCGCGCTCTACCACATTCCCTACGGCTCCTTGCTGCCGCGCGAGGTCTCCAACCTGCTGGTAGCCGGACGCTGCATCTCCGCCGATCACCGCGTGCACCACGCCACCAAGGAGATTCCCTCCTGCATGGCCATGGGCGAGGCCGCGGGCGCGGCGGCAGCGCTCTCCGTGCAAACGGGCGTGGACCCGGCGGCCCTGGACGTGGCGGCCCTGCGCGGCTCGCTGGTCGACGGCGGCGCCATCGTCTCCCTGGAGCCGCTGGCGTCCTGAGCCCAGCGGAGCGAGAGGCCGTGCAGTCTTCGCTCTACCCGGTACCCGCGCTGTCCAGCAGCAGCAGCAGTCGCCGAATCGTGGCGGCCAGGTGGGTCTCGTCGCGGCGGAACGCGTTGTAGGCCATGGAGTCCAAGGCGGTGTGGAGCTGGCAGGCCAGAAGCCGCTCAGCGAAGTTGGCGAGATCGGCGCCCGTCTCGGCGCCGCGTCGTCGTGTCTCGCTCAGGACCACCTCGGGGTCCAGCCCCGGGTGCCACGGCGACCAGAACACGAGCCAGGCCACGTCGTAGGCGAAGTCCCCGACCAGCGAGTTCCCCCAATCGATGACGGCGGAGACCGTTCCATCGACGGAGAGCACGTTCCCCGCGAGCAGGTCGCTGTGGATGGCGTGACGAACTCCGTCTGGGCAAGCCGTCACGCGGTCGGCCAGCAGGCCGGCCGCGCGGTTGAAGATCCGGGACGCCTCGGCGTTGCTGTGCAGGAATGCCTGCCAACCGGCCAGCCGGGGGCTCTCCTCTTCTTCCACGAGGCTCAGCAACGCCTGCGGCCAGGTGTCGTGGAGCGCGCTGCCCCGGCTCGACCACCAGCCGAAGCCACGCTCGGCGGGCGCTGGAACGGCTCGGATGGCGTCCAGGGTGTCGAGCAGCGAGGGCAGCGCCCTGCGCAGCTCGGGCTCGGACAGCTGATCGATGGCTCCGCCTTCGGCCCATTCGGAGATCGCGTAGGCGTAGCCCTCGAACGCTTCACCAATCTCGAGCACGTGGGGCACGGGAAGGCGGGGAGCGTAGAGTTCCGCGGCCCGCTCGTCCTTGCGGAAGTCCTCGACGTGGCGGCCGAAGCGAATGACCCGGCGCCGACCCTCGCACTCGAAGGAGAAAGCCGTCGACCACGCTCCGGCGCCTACGCGGCGGACGTGCTGGACTTCGCGCCGTGCTGCCAGGAAGCGCTGCACCTCCTCCGGATCGATCGACATTGCGGCTTCAGGGTAGGCTCCGGCCGTGTCACTCCACCAGCCCTTCCCTCATTGCGGCGCAGGCTGGGGCCCGAGCAGGCGCTCACACAACGTCGGCTTCACCTTCCGATCCCGCAGCCAGCGCCAGGAATGCCGCAGCAGCCTCGCGCCACGCATGAGCCGCATGCCCGTCACGCGTGCGCGAAGATGTCCAGGAAGCCGGCCTCGGCGTCCTCGCTGCCGATCAGCAGGATCTCCGCCTCATCGGGAAGCGGCACGAGCGGGTCGGGGTTGACCTGGATGTCGTCGCCCTGGATCACCGCCACGATGCTGACCCCGCTGCGTTCGCGCACCTGGGCCTCGGCCACGCTTCGCCCGGCCAGGCTCTTCGGCATGGGCAGCTTGAAGAGGTCCAGCCCCTCCGCCAGCATCAGGATCTCGCCCCGCTTCAACATGTTCAGCATGGTGTTCGCACCCATCGACGCGTAGGACATGACGAAGTCGGTACCGGCCCGATGCAGGGTCGCCACGTTTCGATCGACGGAGGCCCGGGTGATGAGCTGGACGTCGGGGCGCAGGCGCCGGCAGTAGATGGTGAGGTAGACGTTGAGGTCGTCGTCGTTGGTTGTGATGATGACCGTCGGCGTCTCCATGATGCCCGCCCTCTCGATCACTTCGATCTCGGCGGCACTGCCCAGCACGTGGTGTTTGGAATCCGGGACGAGTGCCGGGTTCTTCTCGACGATGCGGTAGTCGATGTCACGCTCCGCCAGGGCGCGGCCCGTCGCCTGGCCTACCCGCCCACCCCCCAGGATCAGCACCGGGGCCGCCGAAACATTGTAGATGACGAAGAGCTCGTCGTAGCGGAAGAGCTGGTCCCGGGTTCCGGCCAGGACGAGCACCGTGCCCGCCGTGATGCGCGTGGACCCCAGCGCCGACTGGAAGCGCCCTCGCTCCCAGACCCCGACGACGTTGAGCCCCGTGATCTGGCGCAGGCGCGTCTCGGCCAGGGTCTTTCCCACCAGGGGCGTGCGGGCCGCGGTCGCCTCGGCGATGGCGAGCGGGCCGAACTCGCCGATCGTGTGGCTCATGGCGTCCGCACCGATGGTGCGCCGCGCCAGAGCCTGACCCAGCTCCTCCGCCAGCTGGAGCACGTGGGTGCAGCCGGCCAGCTCCAGGATGTCCACCGAGGCGGGATCGTCTGCGGTGGCGATGACGGGCACGTCGGGGGCGACGCCACGCACCGTGAAGGCCGCATTGGTGTTGGCGAAGTCGTTGCAGGTGGTGGCCACCAGGCCGGCTTGCCTGGCGCGCACTCGCTCCCACGATTCCGGGTCGTCGAGCATGCCCACCGCCACGCGCAGCCCTCGGTCGTGAAGCTTCCCGGCTTCCTCGCGATTCGGCACCAGCAGCACGTAGTCGATCTGGCGGTGCTCCAGGCGCTCGATGAGCGCAGCACTGACCTCGTCGTAGTGGGTGAGGATGACGTGATCCGCCGTCTCCTCCGCGAGCGCGCGGGGCGCCCGCGCAGCCGCCTGAGCATTCATCCAAGGGGCCCAGAAGAACTGGATGACGATGAATGGGAAGAGCACCAGGAGGAAGACCGTCCCCGAGATGAGAACCACCATGGAGAAGAGCCGACCCAGATCGGTGTGAAACGTGATGTCCCCGAACCCCAGGGTGGACATCACCGTAAGCGCCCAGTAGAAGCCGGTGAACCAGGTGTGGTCCTGCCCCTCCATCGCCATGATCACGTGGAAGAGCACGGCGAAGATGGACAGCATGGTGGCGAGCGCGAACAGGAACAGCCCCATCACGCGGGCGTTCTGCTGAACGGGCCGTTGGCGCAGGAGTGCGATGAGCTGCGCGACCAGGAACCTCACCCCGGGGAGTGTACTGCGAATGCGGGCGCTCGCGGAGCCTCAGAGCGAGGCCGGGCCGCCCAACGCAGCGGAGGCGGCCTCGACCGGCGAGCGGGTGCGGGGCGTCTGCCACAGGATCCGCGCCGTTCTGGGGTAGGCTTTCCCATAAGGCTCGCTGAGCCGCAATTCGAGAGGAACCCGATGGTCAACGACTCGCCCGCTCCTTCCGGCTCCGGCAAGCCCCCGCCGCGCTGGCTGATGAAGGCCGTCACGCGCACCCACGTCTTCCTGCACCGGCTGACCGGCGGCCGGCTCTTCAACAAGCTGAGCGGTGACGAGGTGTGCTTCGTCACCATGACCGGCGCGAAGAGCGGCCGCACCCTGACGATCCCCCTGATGTACGTCCCCTACCAGGAGGGCTTGCTGCTGGTGGCTTCCCAGGGCGGCGCACCGAAGAACCCCGTCTGGTACGGCAACCTGGTCAAGCACCCCGACGTCGAGGTGAACTACCGCGGCCGGCGCATGAAGCTCCGCGCCCGCCTGGCGGCGTCCGACGAGAAGCCCGAGCTGTGGCCCATCTGCGACCGGAGCTACGCACCGTACGCCGAGTATCGAGCCCGGACGTCCCGCGACATTCCGATCTTCGTGTGTGAGCCCACCCCCTGACCCGTGCGGCCAAGGCCGCGCCGCCACGGCATCCATCCGGCTCGCGGCGCGGCGCTCCCACAACGCTCGAGGTCGCAAATCGCCTAAGGATTATCGGCCCGCGGGACCCTACGCGCCTGCTTACCGGGGTCCCGGAGCGGATGGTCGGCGCCCACCTTGCGCAGCTCCCGCGCGAACGGAATGTCGACCATCCGGTAGAACTGGAAGCGCTCCCGCTGATAGGCCGCTTCGTAGAGCGGTATACGCTCGTACTCCGCGCCCTTCCTGGCGCTGCGCTCGACGAAACGGCCGTCCTGCACCCCCGCCAGCCACGCCCTGCCATCCGAGTCCAGCTCGAGCTGCCCGGCGTAGAGCCAGTCGTAGTAGCTGAGGCGCTCGTCCTTCACACGCAGCCGCTTCGGCCTCTTGTTCGAGAGGGCGTACGCGATGAAGTACTGGACCCCCATCACCTCGGGCTGGAGATCGCCGTCGAGATCGAACACGTCGAGATCGTACGATCGATTGTAGAAGGTATCGATCTGGTAGAGCTTGTCCGTGTCCGACGGCAACACCTGTCGAAGCTCGCCGATGTGCCCCGTCGTCAGGTGCGTGCACCCGCTCGACATCGGTCCCCGAGAGAGCAGCCACAGGTACGGCTTACCCTCTGCGGCGTCCCGCCAGGCGCGCGGCAGGAAGGGCGTCTGCTCCACCCGCATGCGCCACCACAGGGTGTGAAAGCTGTTGTGCATGGTGGTTCCGACGTGCATGTACGGGATCCACGGCGAGTAACTGTAGGCCGCCACGGTCGGAATGTGATCGACGGTCTTGGTTCGCTGGTGGGTCGTCAACGCCCGCCGCCCGGGAGTCGGATAGAGCGGGATCTTGCGCCCCTTGTACTCCGTATAGTCGTTGAAGGTTCCGATCGGGTATACCGCCGTGAACTCCACGAAGACGAGCTTCCCGTCCTTCCGCGGGTACAGCCCGGGGCGCAGCCGCTCCAACAGCGCGAAGTAGTCCTCGCGCAGGTCTTCGCCATCCAACGCCTTGCCGACCAGCGCCTTCAGCGCGCGCCGCGTACCGGCGTCCGTTTCCGTGATCCATACCCGCGTCGGCAACAGCGCATTGAGCAGATCCAGCCGCCGGTCGCGATCCCGCTCCGCGCCCTCTCGGTCCTCGGGCCGCAGCCGGGCTCTCCATTGGTCGATGAGTGCCCGCTCCGAGATCTCGATCTCGAAGACCCGCCCGGGATTCAGACGCTTCATCAAGTTCACATTGCGCGCGCGCAGCGATCCTCGCGACAGGCCCGCCTCGTTCTCACCCTGCACCAGGCTTTCGATCATCAGCTCTTCGAGCACTCCCTCGAACTCCGTCAGCGCCCTGTTCTGGGTGAGCACGATCCGTCCCGAGCCGACCAGTTCCCTGTAGGTGTCGCGCCGCACCATGAGATCGCGCGCGTAGCTCTCCTGGACCCCGTCTGACAGGACCAGGGTGACCCGGAGCTGGTTTCCCCGACCCACGTGCAGATGCACCCGCGCCGGCTCGTCTGCCCGCGGCGCAAACCCGGTGTAGAACGTGGGCTCCCAGCGGTCGTAATAGCTGCCGAAGAGCGGGGACTCCGCCAGCTCTCGCGTTTTCGCGCGCGGCCTGGCCTCCGCCGTGGGCGAGACGTCGTCCGCGCGCGCAACCGTAGGAGCTGCGAAGACGGCAGCGGCTGCCACCATCTGCACGAGCCGGGCCTTCACCGGAGCACCTCGTCCAGCGAGACCCGCTCGGCGCCGCCGGCCTGCGGCGCTTCGTAGGCGGCCAGCGCCGATACGTTGGCCAGGGACTCATTCCCGATGAAGGGCCGCGCCTGGAACAGCCAGAGCTTGCCGTCGACGAAACCGAACTCCACGTCCCAGGGCCGCGCCCGTCCCGCGGCGTCGCGGGAGGGCTCGAACGCGTCGCGGATGCGGGCGGCGGTCGTCACCAGGTCGGTCAGCTCCGTTTCGGACAAGACGTACTCGCTCCCCGTCGAGGCCACGATCTCGCTGCCACCCGGCTTCAGCAGCCGCCGGTACGGGGACTTGAACATCGTCACCAGCTCCACGCTCGAGGGCGACCAAACCACGGTCTCCGCCGGCGTCCCGTCGACGGCGCCGCCAACGCCCTCCGAGGTGGCGACCAGCATCTTCGTCTGGTCCTGCCCATCGAGGTCGGCCGTGATCAGGACCCCCGATTTCTTCGTCGGCACGCTCTCGAGGATCACCACCGAAGGCAGCACCCACAGCGGTTCGTCGATCAGCGTCTGCCGCCACGAGAACGAGCGATAGGTGAACGGCGATGCCCACACCTCCTTGAGCCCTGCATAGACGTCCTGCAGGGATCTCCGGTTGAAGAGCGTGAGATTCAGCCCTGCGCCATTGAAGTTGTCCAGATCCTCGACGTTGGTGTCGCTGCGTACGAAGAGGCCCACGGTCTGATCCGGGTCTCCTGGCTCGAGGAGTCCCTGCCGCTCGAGGTCCGCCCGGATGCCCTCGCGCAGCTGCGGCGCCAAAGGGTGCTGCTCCAGGGAGTGCCGCATGATTTCGAGACGCGGCTGGATCCAGGCGGCCAGCGCGCGCTCGTCCGCGCCGTTCGGCACCAGGCTTCCGAAGAACTCGTCGTAGGTCGCCTCGACGAAGCTCGACAAAGGCTCGCCCGCCCGCGCCAGGCCCTTGCCCGACAGCTCCTTCGGGATCGCCACAGGCGCCGAGCGGTAGTGCGCGTGGTAGGCGCCGAATGGCACCACCACGCCCCGCGCGACCTTGTCCGGGAACCTGTGCTTGAGCTCGCCGAGGAACGCGGCCTTCGGTCCGCAGCGTATTCCCGAGTCTTTGCGGCGCAGCGCGGCCAGATCGAGCACGTCCGAAAACGCGACGTCGAGCCGCTCCACGTCGATCTCGAGCTTCGCGCTCCCGCCGCCCAACGCCCCGTCGCCGCTGCGCTCCTGGTTGCGCGAGTACTCGGCCAGCACCGCGCGGTCGCTCTCGGTCAGGCTGGCCTCGCTCTTCACCAGCACCCGACCGCCTGGCGTTGAGATGTAGAAGACCCGCTCCCCGTCATGAGGCAGGAATCTCTCGTAGGGCTGCGGGCCCAGCACCGCGTTCGGGATCCCCAGCGCCCGCGCCAGCAACTGAACGTGCGAGACGACGTTCCCCTCACCCCGGGTCAGAATGCCCGCCGCCGGCTCGAGATCGGCGGGCGTTTCCGGCAGCGCCAATACCTCGTCCCTCGCGTAGTCCCCGGCCTTGGGAGCCACGCGAAGCCGGCCCACCGCAAGCCCCGGGTTCAGGGCGCGCACGTCCCGCTCGACCGACTCGCCGAAGAGCTCGTGTCGAACCGGCTTTCCGCCCGCCGCGAAGTCCTCGAGCCGCTCCAGCACGGCCGCATAGACCATCAATGGAGAGCCGCGCAGGACATCGTCGGGGATGTGACCACTCTCCGGAAGCAGGTACGTCCACGGCAGCCGCACCTCCTCGAACGCGTACAGCGTCGTCAGCTGCGCCCACTCCACCACCCGAGCCGCCCGGGTCATGTGCTGCTTCAGCTTGTCGCGCGTGAGGTTCGCGTCCGCGAGCAGAAGCTCCAGGTCCCCTACGGCGGCTGCGCGCTCTCGCTCCATCAGCAGCCCGCCGCCGTACGCCGCGTTGGTCAGGGCGACCAGCAACTCCACGTGCTGCCTCGCCGTCAACGCGTCGCCGTCCTCGAGCAACGCCGCCCCGCGCTGCTGGATCACCGCCGCCGCCGTGATCGCCAGGTCGAGCAACCGGCGTCGGTCTGCGGCCGAGCCCTGCTTGGCCACGACTTTCCGACGCGCCGTCTTCATCAGCTCACCGAGGCCCGCGATCGATTCGAGCGGTCCCGTTCCCCGGGAAGGGACCTCTGCCTCGAGCTCGCCGCGCAGCGCCGCGTCTGCGAACGCCGGCAGCTGCGCCCGCAGGGCGCCTTCGTCCAGGGACGTGAGCTTCCGGATCTCGGCGATCAGCTCGTCGCACAGGTCGCGGGTCTTCCCCGGCTTCAGCGAGTCCCGGTAAGCCCGGACCTTCGCAATCTGAGGTGCCGAGATCTGGTTGTGCACCTGATCTCGGAGCGGCTTGAAGTCCGCCCGCTGCCCCTGGATCGCGCTGGCCAGGTTGCGCGCCTTGCCGATGGCCCCCTGATCATCGCGCAGGAAGAAACGCCGCTGGAGCTCGTACGCCAGCAGGTAGTGCCGGGGCTCGTCGAAGCTCTCCAGATCCAGGTACTTCTCGAAGAACTTCGGCGCCGCAACGGCCTCGTACTCCGCCCCGGCCAGGCCCCCGTAGGCCCGCATCCGCGCCAGCTTGTGGTCCGGATGCGTCTCGACGAAGAACTTCTCGAGCACGTAGCCCCGCACCAGGTCGTGGTGGTCCTCGTACTCCTCCCACTCGAAGACGTCGCGGGCAAACAGGTTCCCCACGTACATGCCCTGGTCCGCGATGGCCTCCGCCCACGGCTCACGCCAGGCGGCGCAGAATCTCATGGCGCCGCCGCACGGGGTCTGGATCCGCCCGTCGGGCAGCATCACGGGCTGCCGCTCGCCGTTGCGGCACACGCAGTAGTTCTGCGAGTAGGGCCCCTTCTCCTTCAAGAGCACCAGCTGCCAGTTCCGGTCCAGCTCTTGCTTCTGGGCGTTGGTCAGCTCGGGGCCGCGCGCCCGCGCGGGCGGCGCCAGCCCGATGACATTCGCCAGAGCTGCCAGCACCATCGCTACCCGAAGCCATCGCATGCGCAAGCTCGCCTCCTCCGATGCCTCATCTTGACACGCACGAGTACCCGGGGCACGGCTATCCTGGCTCGATGCGACGTTTCTGGCCGGCCTTGGGACTGCTTTGCCTGCTCGTGTCCGTTTTCCCCGCGCTCGGGGACGCCCCGCCGCAGGAGCCCGCCTCCGAGGCGTTCCTCGCCTCGATCGAAGTCTCGCCGAAGCTCCAGGCAGCTCTCGACGTGATCGTGAAAGATCTTCGCACCGGGGATGTCCGCCTCCGGCAGCAGACAATCCGCGTCGCTCTGATCGACCTCCCCCCCGGCAGCGCCACCGAGGGCGGTGGTGAGCCTCCCCGTCTCGCCCACTGGAACGGCGATTCCCCGGTGTACCCCGCCAGCGTTCCGAAGTTCGTCTACTTGATGGCCGCCTATGCCTGGCGAGACGAGGGCCGCCTCGAGATCGATCCTGCCTTCGAGCGCCAGCTTCGCGCCATGATCTACCGCAGCAGCAACCGCGCCACCCAGCGGGTGGTGAGCCGCCTCACCCTCACCGAGCCCGGCGAACGCCTCGACCCCGAGCCGTACGCGGAGTTCGCCTACCGGCGCCAGGCAGTGAAGCGCTGGCTCGGGAGGCTCGGTATCGAAGATCTCCACACCGTCCACCCCACCTATGACGGCGGCGGCGATCTTCACGGCCGCGACCTGCAATTCCTGGAGGACAAGAACGTCGTGGGCTCCCTTCCCGATCAGAAGGGCCCGTACTTCAACCGCCAGGCGATGACCGCCAACGCCAGCGCCCGGCTGCTGGCCCTGCTCGCCGAAGATCTGGCGCTTTCCCCGAAGAGCTCCAACGAGGTCCGCGAGCACATGCGCCGCGACCCGCGCAAGCAGCCCTACCTGCGCTATCGCATCGCCGGCGGCGTCGAACCCGAGGATGAGACCTTCGAGGTTTTCTCGAAGACGGGAACCTGGGGACCCATCTTCGCCGACGCCGGCATCGTCCGCCGCAAGACCGACGGCCACCAGATGGTGGTGGTGGCCTTCCTCGAGGCCAAGCCGGGCAGCCCCGCCTACCGCGGCCCCTTCATCGCCAAGCTCACGCGCGCCGCCGTGGCCCGGCTCTTCACTGGAGCCGGAGCACCGCCCGATCGACCTCGTACCCGTGGCCGACGCGGCGCAGCTCCCGATTGAAGTCCATGCCCGGGTGCGAAAGCCGCTCCACGCCCTTGATCTTGTAGAACTGCAGCGTCTCGGGCTGGTAGGGCGCTTCGTAGAGCGTCAACCCCTGCCAGTGCTTCCCCTCGCGCGTCCTGCGTCCGACGAACTTCCCCTCACAAACGTCGTCGAAGGTGACCTGACCGATCGGTCCGTAGTTCATCTCGTCGCCGTACATCCACTCGTAGAAGTCCTTGCGATTGTTCTGCGCCCAGATCTGCTTGGCGACGCGCGCATTCGTGTGCCGGAACGCGAAGTAGTACTGCACGCCCATGATCTCGACATTTCCGTCGCCCTTGCGGTCGAAGACGTCGTAGCAATGCGAGATGTTCCGGTAGTTGACGATCCCCTGCATGCTCTCCGAGGTCGAGGGCAGCAGCTCGCGCAGCTCCGCCAGGTGCCCCGAGCCGAGCCGCGTACAGCCGTGGGACACCGGCCCGCGGCTCGTCAGTGCCACCCGGTTGTACGGCTTCCCGTTCCGGCTCCCCTCGGTGTATTTCGTCCACTCCTTCGGCAAGAGCTTGTGCCCGGCGATCCAGTTGCTGATCCCCGTGTTGTGGATCGAGTTGTAGGCGCTCCCTCCGCCGTACTCGTAGGGGAACATCGGGATCAGTCCGTAGTACCCGGCCCCCGAGATGTAGTCGACCATCCCGACCATCCCGTTGCCGTGCATGCGCGGCATGAAGTACCAGATGCCAGGCGTCGTGATCATGGGAATGCGCTTGCCGTCGTGCTTGGTGGTCGTGTCGTAGGTCCCGGCCGGGTAGATCGCGGTGTACTCCCAGTAGTCGAGCTTCCCGGCCTGCAGATTCTGGGCGTAGATCCCGTCGGTGACGTCGTGGAAGAACGCTTGGGCCTTCGTCCGGAACGTCGCTGTGTCACCCGCCTTCGCCGTTGTCACCAGCTCCAGGAACGCCGCCTCCTGCTCGTCGCTCAGCTCGTAGACGAAGAGCCGCTGCGGGAAGAGCTCGTTGATCAGGTCGAGCTCGTCCCCCAGCTCCGGCTTCTCCCCCAGCTCGCTGGCCGCCAGCAGCGTTCGCCAGCGATCGGCCATGGCGTTGAAATCCTTCTGGATGCGATAGAGCCGCTCGGGGTTGAGCCGGTCGATCGCCTCCAGGTTCAGCTGCCGGCGCTTCGCCCCCGTGCTGGCGACCGACTGCGTCGCCTGCTCTTGCAGGCGCTCGTCCACGACCTTCTGGTGATAGTCTTCCCAGGCGGTGTTCGAGGTCAGCTCGATCACCTCCTTGTCGATCACCTCTTGATAGAGGTCGTGCTTCGCGACCTGGTCCTCAAGGTAATGGTCGATTGTCTCGTTGGGCAGGACCATGCGAACCCGGAGCTGGTTGCCTCGCGCCAGGTGGATCTTGACGCGATTGGGGTCCTGGACCCGTGGCACGAACCCCGTATGGAAGTTCGGGTCGTAGTCGTTGAAGAAGACGCCCGCCGGCCCCGCGTCGGTCCAGCGCGTCGCCGTCTGTGCGGAGGCCGTGCCCGCCACCACCCACAGCGCGGCCGCCACCCACGCGCCGATCCGCCACCCTCTCGACCCCATAGCTACCCTCCGGCCGGCCCAGTCCGGCCGCATAAGGCATTCTACCTGGAACCAGGGCCGGATCACCTGTCAGGGCATGACCTTGCCGGCGATGAGCGGCCCGCCGGCGGGAGGACAGGTTCCCATGACGAGCTTGCCCGCCGTGGTCACGGGCTTGCCATTCACCAAGGTGTTGCCCTGGAGTTTTACCGCACCGCCCTTGATCTGCGTCTGCGCGCCGCCTTCGATCCGGACCGAGCCCGGGGCCTTCGCCTCGACGCCCACGCTCCCTTCGAGCTTCACGTTCTTCGCGCGGATGCGCACGTCGCCGGAGTTGCTGCGCAGCTCGATCGCGCCGTTGGCCTGGATCCTCACGCCACTGCCCTGCACCTGGATGACCGCTTGCAACGCCTGCACCTGCGACTGGAGCATCGCCACCTGCTGCTGGAGCTTCTGGAACTGGGCCTGACTGACTCCTCCGCTGGTCTTGGTGCGGACCTGGGCCTCGACGCCGTGCGGCGCGGCGAGAAGCGCGGCGGCCCCCAGGGCGATCCACAGCTTGCTTCGCATGAGGTTGCTCCTTCTCGGATGGGCGCCGCGCGGGCGGCGCTGCGATGGCTTCGAACGCGGGCCGATACCCGGGAGTACCACGACCTCGGCAGAGAAGCGAGCACGGAAACCCACTGGGCGTTCCGCACCGCCATCGCACCGGGAACCCGGCGCTGAGCCCGCTCGCGAGCGCCTCGTTCCAAACCGCGCTGCTCTTCACCGAGAAGACGGAAGCCCGGGAACGCTAGGGAGAGGGCGCGTCGGGCGGGGCGGGGACCACCGTCGTAGCCTGGGGCCCCTTCTCGCCGCCCTCGATGTTCAAGCCCACGCGCTGGGCCTCCTCGAGCTCCTCGAACACCAGCCCGCCGTGAACCGCGTTGCGGTGGAAGTACACCTGCTCGCCGGCATCGGTGAGGATGAATCCGTAGTCCTCATCGGCCAAGATGCGATCGATCACCCCCAGGACCGGTGGCTCGGCCGGTCGCTCGCTGCGCTGCTGGGTGACGCGCTCGCGCATGCGCCACACCTCGCGCTCGAACGCATCGGCCACCTCGTCGAGCGCCTGCCCCACGTCCGGCCGCGTCCGTGCCGCCACCAGCTCGCGCCCGCGCGCCTGACACGTGATGCGCACCTCGCAGTTTCCGTGGCGGTGGTGTCCGCTCGACTTCGCGACGATCCGCAGGTCGATCAAATCCGTCCGGTCTTCGGCGAGTTTGCGTAGCCGGTCCTCGACCAACTCCTTCATGCCCTCGGGCAGGCCCTCGACGTGGCTCCAGTGAATCTCCACGGGAGAGAGATTAGCAGCCGGCGACTCGGGCGCGGAAGCCGGGTGTCCGCCAGCCGACATCCGGCCCGGGGTGGACGCCGGGTGCCCGGGGCGGGGGACGGCTACCCTGCGGCCGCTCCATCATGCCTACCGCCATCTCCTCACGACGCGTGGTGCTGTTCTCGTTCGGCGTGAACGTACTGGACGTCGTAACGAACCTGATCGTCGCGGTCCTGACCGGGAGCGCCGTGGTCTTCGCCGAGATGGCGCAGGGGGTGGCGGACGCCTTCGGCTCGGCGCTGCTGGTAATTGGCGAGCGCCGCTCGCGGCGACCACGCTCGCACCGCTATCCACTCGGCCACGCACGCGAGGCCTTCTTCTGGGGCCTGCTCTCAGCTGTGGCCATGCTGGTCATCGGCGCGGGCCTTTCGGCGTGGCGTGGGTACCAGCAGCTCGTGGCGCCGGAGCCCATCCAACACCCGGCCCTGGCCGTCGCGGTGCTGGCGCTGGCGGTCGCAACCAACGGCTACACCGTGAGCCTGAGCGCGCGAAAGCTGATCTCCGAGGCCGGGAGCCTGCGCGACGCCTTCCGCCACGTGGGCCGCCCCCTGGTCAAGAACGCGCTCTTGCGCGATACGGTGGGCACCCTCTCGTGCACGCTGGGCCTGGTCGCCATGCTCCTCTACGTGACGGCGGACCTCGTGATCTTCGACGCCCTCGGCGCGCTGGCGGCGGCGTTCCTCATGGCGGTGTCCTCCGTCGTGCTGATGGGCCAGGCGCGCGACCTCATCACCGGGCGCTCGCTCCCCGAGCCGGACCTGGAGCGCATCCTCGACGCCCTGCGCGCGATCCCGGAGGTGGAAGCGGTGAACCGCCTGGCGGCGGTCTACGCGGGCTCCCGGGAGGTGCTGGTGGACCTGGACCTGGACCTCGTCGAGGACCTCGACACGACGGGAATCGAGCGCCTGCTCGACGCCATCGAGGCGCGGGTGCGCAACGCGGTTCCCGAGGCGCGGCGCGTGCGGGTGGATCTCAACTCGCCGCCCCGGGCCTGACCGGGACGCCGCTTCCGGCTCGTCGAGGCGGGAAGGAGGGGGTTCGCCGGCGGCGGATTCGGTTGGTCGGGCCGGCGAGATTCGAACGCGCGACCTGCGAGCCCCATTCGGGGTCGATGGGTCGCCAACCCAGTGAAAGCTTGAAAGAATC
>Ga0255054_10000443_pt1 | contig 24614 bp, 25 predicted proteins | sample JV7_2_23_MG_FD_188634 | JGI IMG/M metagenome (GOLD analysis project Ga0255054, IMG submission 188634) | Seawater microbial communities from Jervis Inlet, British Columbia, Canada - JV7_2_23 | ecosystem: Environmental > Aquatic > Marine > Inlet | place: Canada: British Columbia | collected... | reverse complement strand
AATCTCAAGTGATGGAATGCTCAGGGTCCTCGATGTTGGCTGCGGATCGGCCATCTTTCCACAATATCTAGATGGAACCCTAAGTGACGACATACACTTGACCTGCGACCTACTCGACGTGTCGGAGCGCAGCCTGAAACAAGCGCACGCGGTGCTCGAAGAGCTTACGCATTTCAGTCCCGGCCTGAGCATCCCGAGCCTGATCGAGGACATTCCGGACGCTCTTCCTTTATCGGGGCCGCACTATGAGGCGATCTGGGCCATTCATTCCTTAGCTACGGTCGACGTGGATCAAATGCGGTTTGTTTTCCACCACCTGCTAGACCTGCTCTCAGACGACGGTCAGCTATTCATCTATCAGCTGACGGCCGATTCCTCCTATCAAACCCTTCACCGGATCTATCGCGAACGCATATCCAAAGGAGTGCCTCCATTTATGGAATTTGAAGATACTGAACGCATACTCGAGTCTCTGCCAGTAGACTACGAAGTCCTTGAATTGAGCTTCTATCACGAGCTGCCAATCGATCGACCTGAACTCGTAGAGCACTACCTGCGGAAGTGCGTCCTGGACGAGTCTATCGACGCCTTGAGAGTATTCGGCGATGTGCTGCCTCGTTTTGAAAGCGACGGACGTTACCGCCTCCCGCAGTCTGTCAATCTAATATCGGTAGCCCTACGATGATCCCGTTGTCTGGTGAATACTACGTAGAGTGCAACGACGTGTTCCGCCGCACCACAAATCAGTCGGAGCAGATGCTCGCCGAGACGCGAAAATTTGCAGAAGGTCGGTCCGACTTGCGCATCCTGAGCGTGGGTTCCGGCGTGGGACTGTTTGAGATCCCAATGCTTCAGGTGCTTGGAGACAAGGTTGCGAGCTTCGATGGAGTTGATGTAAACCAACACGCCTGCCGGATATTGCAGGAGAAGCTGGAAAAGGAATTCGGCAGTTCCCTGGACTACAAGGTTGAGCATCGATCCTTCCAGAAGTACCAAACCGATCATCGTTTTGAAGTCGTGCTCTTCAATCACACCTTCGAATATCTGAGCGGCGACCGGCTTAGCTGGATTCAGAAATCGCGAGACTTGCTCGTTGAATCGGGCAATGTTTTGATCTTCAGCCCCAATCGCGGTGGAATCAACCGGTTCTATGAAGAGGTGTTTGCACCTTGTTTCTCAGAAGACCTCGATCAGCTGCTTACACACATAGGTATGGAGCATTCGACCGTCGCCATCGAAGGCCAGTGCGATGTGACATTGTTCACCGGCGAGGACGACGATCCGGATAAGGTGCGGTTGCTCAGCTTTCTCACCCAAGCCGATTGCCGAGATTTGCCTGATGCAAAGCAGCGCGAATTGATTGATTACTATCTATCGCTCAGCGGTGAAGATTCTTCGATCATCCCCCATCCCGCCACGCTTTTCATATTGTGACCTTCAGAACCCTGCAAGATGATGCCGCCCAGAGGAAGCTGGCGGAGTTCTTGCGCCGACAATACCCCAAACTAGAGGGTCTAGAGATTCAGGAACTCAGTGAGCTCGGCGAAGGCTGGGAAACTGATCTATTTCGCTTGAAGCTTGCGGGAAAACAAAACGGAGCGCCGGAGAGCGTGGAGCTTGTGCTCAGGCTCTATAAAGGAAACGACCCGCTGGAGAAGGCTCAGAAGGAATTTTCTTTGATGAAGGATATGAAGCGCTTTGGAGTTGCCACACCGCGTGTCGATGCACTGGTCACGGATCGCTCGATCCTGGAACACCCGTTTATCGTGATGGAGTACATCAAGGGCGGCACGCTTGAGACACGGATTGGAAGCAATGGAGTTTCGCATTGGTTGGGTCCTATGATGGAGGTACTGGCGAGCATCCATGCAGTTCCATGGAGTGGGCTGGTTCCGAAACAGAAGGGGCCATTTGCGACAGAAGCTGAGCCCTTTGCATACGTTGGCAGACTTCTGGACGAAATGGATCAGGTTATCGAGCGCTACGGTCTGGTCGACTTCAAACCTACACTAGGCTGGCTGCATGAGCGGGAAGCCCTGGGATCCTCGACCCAACCCACGCTCATCCACAACGATTACCACGCGCAAAACATCCTTTTGAAAGATGATGCGTTGGTGGTCATCGATTGGTCCTTCGCAGAGATCGGCGATTTCCGAATGGATCTGGCCTGGTCCACTTTACTGTTAGGCGTCATGGTAGGCGGCGATTATCGGGCTGCTATGCTGGAGGCCTATGAGCAGGCAGCTGGTACGCATATTGAGAACTTTGAATTTTTTGAGGCACTGAAGTTCGCCATTCGTATGGTCACGATTGGGATGTGGTTGGATGAAGCGGTGGTGATACCAGTGGCGGGCATCACGAAGCAAGCCATTCGGGGCGATTACAAAGTGCACGTTCTAAATCCATATCGCAGGCTCAAAGATATCACCGGACTAGAAATCCCAACGATCGAGGAGCTGTAAGGCGGGTGATTGGAGACCCAGTCGTTCAGCGAGAAAGGATCACTATGAAATTAGATCGCGACAAACTGCAGGACGATATTCATAAGCTCTACCGCGAAGAGCACGAAGCTCTCGGCAAAGCGGGCACGAATCGGCTGCTCGAACGAGGCGATTATTGGGGCTATAACCAGCACTGCGTAGAGGCTAAAAGCGACGGCCGTGATGCAGGTCAGGTTTTCTGCTTCCTGCGCCGACCGCTAATGGGCGAGATTCTGGATATTGCTATTTCAGACGCTTCAGGGCTTTACAACGCCGAACCACCAACCTGGGTGGCGGGAGCACTGATTGAGTGGAGAAAAAACCTACCACTCAACTAGTTTCCAGATCTCCGGTTCGTAGCTTCCCGATGCGACTCCAACCTCTGCAAAAAGCGCCGCGGACTGCGTGAGATGCTCTTTTGCGGCCTGCTCGTTTCCAGATTGATGCAACATATCAGCCAGGTTGCTATGGATCGCCGCCGACCGGTGTCGATCGCCAAGCCCCTCACTGATTTGGAGCGCTTCTTGCTCGAGCCTCACTGCCTCCTCCAGCTCTGAATGGTTGGCCAGGGCAAGTGCCAGATTGTTTAGCGCCGCGGCGCGGGCTTCAGGATCATCTAAGAGCTCAGCAAACTCGAGACTCTGGGCAAGATACTTCTTCGCCGTATCGCCATCCCCTTCGGCTCGAGCCAGGATGCCCAGGATGTTATGGCTTTGAGCCAGAGCGCGTGGGTCGTCAGCGCTCTGCGCGTCTTTCAAGGCCAGATCAATAAGCTCGCATGACCGTTGATCATGGCCTTCGCGATGCTCGGTCAGGCTCCAATCTGCGTACACCCGCGCGCGACTGCCATCGTCTTCAGTCGCGGCAGCAGCCGATTCGTAATAACTGATGGCGCGGTCTCGCTTGCCCCACCGCTCGTAGACCCTGCCCAGTTTGTGATCGATGAGGGCGGTTCGACCGTCGGATTGATAGGCCGATGCAGTCTCATATTCATGGGCGGCAACGTCGTATCTGCCGACGAGTGTTTGCAGGTCGGCAATTGCTTCGTGCAGGAGCCCGGTCTCTTTATTCCCGAGCGCCAAAGCACTCTGGTAGTGGGTAATTGCTTCGTCGTTGGCATAGAGGCTGCGGGCATGGTCCCCGGCCATGTAGTAGTGCTCGGCTGCGCCGTTCTCATTTCCGGCCAATTCATAATGTCGTGCAATGCGGCTCGCCAATGCGCCGCCGGTCTCGCCTCCGCGTATGTGGAGCAGAGCATCCGCTGCCCGAGCGTGCAGCAATCGCTGTCTGGCCTGGGTTGTTTCGGCCAGTACCAGTTCACGAAATCTATCGTGCTTGAAGTCGTAAGACGGGCCTAGCGGGGGTTGCTGCTCGGTGTATTCACGAACGAAGCCGGCCCCGATCAGTGCTTCCAATCCAGAAACAGTCTCGTCTGGACTACGTCCGCTCACTGTTCGAAGAATTTCGAACTCAAAAGAACGTCCAATGATTGCTGCAGCACCAAGCAGCTGTTGACTGGCACCGGTAGCTGAGTTGAGCCGGGTGCGCAAAATCTCCTGAACGGGAACGGGCAGGCTCCACTGTCCCTCCTGGCTCTCGATCGTGCCTGAATCCAAGGCCGCAAGATATTCAGCTAGAAACAATGGCAGGCCTTCAGTTTCCTCATATAGCTTCCCAGCCGGAGCCGGAATTTGTATGGATTCAACCAGCTCCGCCACATCCTGCTCAGTAAGTAGGGAAAGGGAAACCACCGTCGCCGAGTCGGGGGGCAGGCTTGCGGTCCAGGCTCGCAGGCGTTGATCATCTGCGGCGCTCTCCGCGCGCCAGGTAACCAGCACGAAAACCGGTGGGGTCGGACCTCGCCGCATCAGGTATGCAATAAGATCAAGTGAAGCTTCGTCGGCCCACTGCAAATCGTCGAAGAACAGCACCCCGGGAGCGCCGCCACTAGCCAAGGCTCCCAGAACTTGAATCAGCCCATTCATATATCGATCCTGCCCTCTGGCGGGCAGATCTTGAGACGGGCGATCCACATACGGAAAAAGATCGGGGATTTCGGGGAGCATCCGAGCCGCTTCGGTGAGCCAAATCGCGGGAAGAGAACCGAGTTTCGACCTGGCGTCTTCTCCCGCCAGCGAGCTTCGCAGAGCGTCGATCCAGGGGCGATATGCCACGGATGTTTCTCCCGGGTAACACCGGGCCTGTAAGACATTTGCAGATGAAGCCTCGATAAACTCTTCTGCCAAACGCGTCTTCCCCACCCCCGCTTCGCCTCCGACGACCACCAGTCTCGGGCTCTGCTTGGTCTGGAAATAGTTTGTCTGGATCTGAGCCAGCGCATCTTGCCTCCCAACCAGAGGCAACCTGGCAAGCTCGCTCAACGGCTCGCGCGCGACAGGCACTAGCTCCGCGCGAGACTCGACCGCTGCAAGCTTCCCGGCCTTGATCTGTTCGTAGAGCTCGACCGTCTCCTCGAGCGGAGGGGTTCCGAGCTCCTCCTCAAGCACCCGAACACAAACCCGATATTGCTCAATTGCCATCCCGCGCTGACCGAGGCGAGCGTGCAGAGACATTAGATCGCGGTGCGCCGATTCGTTAAGTAGATCGAGCGAAGATCGTCGATGGGCAAATTCAATCGCCAGTTCGTAGTTCTGGTCGCCCTCATGAATCCGGACCAGGCGATTGAGCGCATCTTCGTATTGTTGAAGGAGCGTCTGCGCAGTGAAATATTGCCATTCATCGAATTCGGGGCTGTCCGGGAGCGTGAAACCGGACAGAAAACCGTCCCGATACATTCGAACCGCCGCCGTTAGTGCCTCAAGGCACTGGTCACAATCTTCGCCTGTCTCATGTCCATGCTCCCGGGTGCTTTCGAGAAGCGTGCGGAATTCATCGGTATCGAGCCAGGGTGCGGTCAGCGTTATGGTGTCGCGATCGGCCGACACCCAGTCTCCACCAACCGCTTTTCGCAGTGCCGATAGCGTCCTTCGCAAGGCCGCCTTTGAATGCGATGAGTCACTTTCCGGCCATAGCATCGCCGCCAGGCTTTCACGCCGCTGCGATTCACCGCGTTCAGCCAAGTAGACCAACAGGGCGGTCGCCTTTCGGGTGTCAACTCGAAGCGGTTCGCCGCCCACTTCGATTCTGGGGGGTCCCAGGATCCAGAGTTTGAGATCCATGCCGCGATTGTACAACGGCCGCGCTACGAGACCTGCAAGGCCGCACACTCCGTAACGTTTTTGGGACGCTCTATGCCTAGTGTTACCAGTGGGGAGGTTCTTTTATGGCGTATCAAATCATCCTATATTTGCACATTGCTAGCGCTCTAGGCTTCTTTCTATTCCATGGCGCCACGGCGAGCGCGACCTTTGGGCTCAAGCGAGAGAAGGGCCAAGCTAGTATTGAGGTTTTGCTGAGGATGCGGGAATTAGGAAGCGCAGGCGGATTTCTCTCGCTCCTTATCATGCTCATATCCGGGATCGTTCTGGCGTTTATGGGACGATATTGGAGCGACATCTGGATCTGGGCTTCGATCGCAATTTTCCTGGTGATCGGGACCGTAATGGGAGCTAGCGGCAGAAACTACTTTGACCGCGTCTCCTATGCTTTCGATTCCGAAAAGTACAAGGCTCCCAAGGATAAGAAAGACGACCCGGAGCCACCGACCGAAGATGATTTGGCTGTCGAATTGGCCAAGGGTCGGCCCGTGATGTTGACTGTTACCGGCATCGCTTCACTCGTTCTCTTTCTCTGGTTGATGATGTTCAAGCCCTTCTGAGACCATAAATGTATGACGTGATCCTCTTCTTGCACGTAGCAAGCGTCGTAGGCTACTTCCTGGTTCATGGAGCTTTTGCCAGCGTTACGTTTGCCCTGAACCGGGAGAGCCAGCCTGAGCGACTCCAGGCGCTGGAGAACATCTTGGATTCTACCGGGCCCTGGTCTCTCGGAAGCGTCCTTGTGACGGTCGTTAGCGGAATTGTGCTTATGGTGATGGGTAATTGGTGGCGAGATGCCTGGCCGTGGCTCTCACTCTTGATCCTGATAGTGATCGGTGGTGTGATGGTCATTTTCGGTGGCATCTTCCTTGGGCTCCGATTGGGGACCGAAGAGATGCCCGCCAAAGGCGAGCGTTGGTATCGAACAGTTCAATGGGGCCTGCGGTTGGGATCCCGGACACCACTGTTCCTGACTGCCACTGGCCTGGCCGCTCTCGTGCTCATTCTATGGCTGATGATGTTCAAGCCGTTCTAATGGGAGAAAGATGATGTACAGCTTGTTTGTGTTTCTACACGTTCTGGGAGTTATGGGGTTTATGCTCTCGCATGGCGGCACAACCGTCATGACGTTCCAGATCCAGAAGGAGCGTGACCCGGATCGGATGCGAACCCTTCTTGATCTCTCGGGCTATAGCTGGCCCGCATTCGCACTTTCGTTCCTGCTGCTGTTTGTCAGTGGAATCATCGCCGCCTTCATGGGTCGTTGGTGGGGTCAGGGTTGGATATGGGTCTCGGTGGCGATCTTGCTCGGTATGAGCATCTACATGGGATGGTCAAGCCGGGCGCACTACCATAAGCTGCGCAAGGCGCTTGGGATGCGGTATTTTGAAGGCAGCAAAGACCATCCGCCTATTAAAGCTGCAAGCGACGAGGAGATCCTGGCCGTTCAGGCAAAGCTCAAGCCATTGCCAATGGCAGTTCTGGGTTTTGGTGGCACATTGGTGATCCTCTGGCTCATGATGTTCAAGCCGTTCTGATGCTCGATAGCTAGGAGGCTAAAAATAATGCGTAAAATCGCGCGCTATATTTATGTGGGATTGGCCTGGATCGAGTTGGCAATGCTGTTCATACCGGTCTTCGTGGCGGGGATGTCCCTGTTTGTTAGTCGGACGTATTGGGATGTACATGTGGAATTCGGCTTTTGGGCTGAGCTACCTCTCCTAGCCCTTATCATTGTTGGGCTCCTGGCTTGGATCCCTCGCCGATTGACGGCGTGGCTGGCGGGGATGCTTGTGCTCCATTTTGTCCACATCTCACTACCTGGCTTGAAAGACGATCTGCCAATAGTGGCAGCATTCCACCCCGTGACCGCACTGTTGCTGACTTGGGTGACCTATAAACATGCTCGGATGGCGACCCAGTTGCTGCTGGGTTCACGCGGGGGATCCGAAAACATGGAACAACCGGCTCAGGTTGAGCTGACCACTCAGCCGTAAAACGGAGGGTTAATTTGCCACGGATCTTTAGATATTTGGTGATGTTGGTGGTTGCCGCGGTAGCGCTTATTGTTGTGGGCGGAATCGTCATGGGGCAGCAGGTTGATGAGCGCCTCAACAAGGTCTACGAAATTTCCGTCGAGTCGATTGAAATTCCAACCGATCAAGCCTCTATTGAGCGCGGCATGCACTTGATCGACACAGTACTCTTCTGCAAAGAATGCCACGGGGACTATTTAGGTGGCAGACTGCAATTCAATGACCCGCTCACCGGGCGGATCGCGGCCAAAAACTTGACAAGCGGGGCAGGCGGCATAAGACCGGATACTTCCGATGAGGAGTGGGTACTCGCCATTCGGCACGGGGTCGATGAAGACGGCACTCCCCTGATCGAGATGCCGTCCGAATCTTTCTATTCGCTTAGCGGAGAAGATCTCGGAGCAATCATCGCCTATGTGAAGAGCGCACCACCGGTCGATAACGAGCTTCCTGAGCGGCGGCTCGGCCCCTTTTATCAACTGTCTATCTTGAGTAACCCGAACTTGATCCCGGCCGAAGTGATCGACCACGAGGGCGACCGTGCACCCTCGCCCGAGCCAGGAGCAACGGTCGAATATGGCAAATACCTGGCGACCGCATGCAGGATTTGCCACGGGCCGGCGCTGAGCGGCGGGCCTGGAGCTGGAGCCGGCCTGGACCTCAGAGCAAGTGGTGACCTTTCCAAATGGAGCGAGGCGGAATTTGTCACCGCCCTACGAACCGGAGAAACTCCCCGCGGCGAGGATTTGGATCCAGATCTGATGCCCTGGGAGCGGATAGGCGAGCTCACAAATGACGAACTCCATGCAATCTGGCTCTACCTGCAAACTCTTCAATAGCCCCCGATGAGAGATCACTTTGACTGAGAGCAGATCCACGGCCACACCAGCCATCGCAGTCGCTCGGTTCGCTTGGATCGGATTGACAGCGATGATCATCATCCTGGTTGGTCTAGGAATCTCGGACCTCTATGAGAGTTTCGCTTCTGCCGTAGACGCGCGCTCTATTGATGCATTGAATTTCTCCCTCGGCGGCTATGCAAGCTACATGACCGCTCTTTTCCTGCTCGTCGTAGTAACACATCTCTTCATCGGAATGGTCGTGTTCTGGCGTCGGTCAGATGACTGGATGGCCCTAACGCTCGCTTTTGCGCTGGTAAGCAACGGGGCCTGGCTCACGCTATCTCTCATGTACCCCGCAGGCGAGGTCGAAACTGTGCTTACGCCACTTGTAAGTGCGGTGACCTATGTGGGGCTCGTATCGGGCATCAGCCTGCTATATGTCTTCCCGGATGGCCGCTTCGTGCCGCGATGGACGCTGGTTATGGTGGCAAGTTGGGCGATCCTGATGGCATTTGCCATCTTCCTTCCTGAGAGCTTCCTGAGTTTGGCCGCTTGGCCAATTCTATTGCAGCTGCTGGTGTTGCTGATCTGGACGGGTGTTGGGTTGTTCGCCCAGCTCCACCGATATCTTGAGGTCTCAACGCCGCTCCAGAGACAACAGACAAAGTGGGCTATCGCGGGTCTGGTGTTGGCAGTGGTTGGCCCGTTTGCCTACTTCCTGACTTTCGTGATTGTGCCGGCACTGAGCGACCCAGCGGTGCCGAACATCCTTTACCAGCGCGTCGGGTCATCACTCTTTGCGCTATCGCTCATTGTTCGCCTGGTTGGCATCACCATCATGGCGCTTGCAACGCTGATCTTCCCCATCTCCTTTGTGATCGCCATCCTGCGCTACCGGCTATGGGATATTGACGTCATCATCAACCGCACTCTGGTTTACGGCGCCCTGACCGGGACGCTGATCCTCATCTATCTGTTCGGGGTAGCGCTGTTGCAAAGCATCTTCCGAAACCTAACCGGGCAAGGCGACCAATTGGCGATCGTGGCCACAACCCTTGCTATCGCGGCACTATTCAACCCACTTCGAGGTCGCATTCAGGCTGTGATTGACCGGCGCTTTTATCGCCGCCGGTACGATGCGGCCCGCGCGCTAGCCGCTTTCAGCGATACCGTCCAGGACGAAGTAGAGCTTGAAGACGTCAGTCAGGCGTTGCTTCGGCTGGTTATTGAGACTGTTCAGCCATCGCAATCCTCGCTGTGGCTGCGAGACGTCGATGAGAAACCTGAATAGAGAAACCGGGACCGTAGGGCGCCGGTGGATGAGCGTGGCGCGTTGGGCGTGGATTCCGGTCGCGGTTCTCGCAATTGGGATCCTGATCGCGCCGATTCCTTCGCATCTACAACTGCTCGAGAGCGATCTCCCACCAGGCTTATCCCAAGATCAGCTCGGGACACCTGCACTTGCCGGACTTGTTTTTGGCAGGCTCGTCTCGTTTGGAACGGTAGCGACAGGCACCAATCTGGAGTGTGAAGCGTGAGTCACCTTGAATTAACAGACGGAGCACGGATTGCGGTTATAGGCGGTGGACCAGCCGGCTCTTTCTTCAGCTATTTCCTTCTTGAGATGGCTGGGAGAGTCGGACTGGAACTCCAGGTAGATATCTACGAGCCGAGAGATTTCACCATTCCCGGCCCGCCGGGCTGCAACATGTGTGGCGGGATTGTGTCCGAATCGCTAGTGCAGATGCTCGCCGCGGAGGGGATCTTCCTGCCTCCTACGGTGGTGCAGCGCGGCATCTCAGCCTATGTCATGCATAGTGATGCCGGCAGCGTTCGCATCGACACCCCAATGGAGGAGAAACGTATCGGCGCCGTATACCGCGGGCCGGGTCCCCGGGGACTGAAGGAAGCCAGATGGGACAGTTTCGATGGCCACTTGTTGTCGCTGGCTCAGGAAAAGGGAGCACATGTGATCCACAGCCGAGTGAGCCAAGTTTCTGACCACGCCAGTGGGGTCGCGGTTGGTACACGTGGCCGTTCACTCCAGGTATATGAATTGCTGGCAGTCACGACCGGAATAAACACCGCTGCTCTCAAGCTGTTCGATGGGATGGACCTCGCTTACAAGCCACCACGCACTACAAAAACGTTTATTCGTGAATACCACCTGGGTGCTCAGGACGTCAGTAGGTACCTGGGCAACGCAATGCACGTTTTCCTGCTCAATATCCCGCGCTTGGAATTCGCGGCCATTATTCCCAAGGGCGATTACGCCAGCCTAATCCTGCTGGGAGACGAAATTAATGACGAGCTGATCGACTCCTTAGTCGAATCCCCAGAGATCAGGCAACTCATGCCGGCCGACTTGCAATTAAACGAAGGTGCTTGCCAATGCCGGCCTCGCATCAACGTACGAGGAGCGGTCCAGCCCTTCGACGATCGGATCGTCTTTATTGGCGACTGCGGTGCAACACGCCTTTACAAGGACGGCATCGGCGCCGCGTACCGGACTGCTAAATCCGCCGCGGCGGCTGCAATCTTTCAGGGCATTTCTGCAGAGGACTTCAGGCGCCATTATCTTCCGGCCTGTCGGGCCATCGAGGGTGACAATGCTCTCGGGAAAGTGATATTTTGGGTGACGCGTCAGATCCAGAAGCATCGATTCACTCGCCGGGCAGTGCTACGGATGGTAGCTGCAGAGCAGCGAAGGGACATAGGTGGCCGATGGATGAGCACCGTGCTGTGGGACATGTTTACAGGCAGCGCTCCTTATCGGGAGATCTTCCAGCGCACTGTGCACCCGGCCTTTTGGACGCGTTTCCTCTGGGACAACATCGCTTCGATTGTGGAGCAGATAGCCGGGTTCCGTCGTCTTCGAAGCCCTGACGCTGACTGGAAGCTCCCGCACACCATGGATGACAGCCGCTAGGCATAAGGGGTCAGGAGGAGAATCATTATGGAAACAGGCGCACTAGGTAGACCTTACGAGGATGGGGATCTCATCTTCCGCCAGGGGGAACAGACTGATCGCTTGTACGTCATCCAGGAAGGTAAGGTGGAGGTCTATCTGGAAGAGGAAGGTAAGGAGATATCGCTCACGCTGTATCGTGAAGGAGACTTCTTGGGCGAGTTAGCACTCTTCTTCAAAGAAGTCCACTCCACCAGCGCTCGTTCTCTGGGAGATTCCAGAGTGTTGACTGTGGACAAGAAAAACTTCATGCGCCGGATTCAAGAGGATCCCACCATTGCCTTTCGACTGGTCCAGAACCTCACTCACCGTGTAAAGGAGTTAAGCGAAGAGATTTCCGTGTTGAACCGGACAGTTCAGGAGTGCTTAGAGGAGCAGTTGAGATTGCAGGAACTGAAGGGAAAAGAAACTTAGCCATTCCGTTAGAGAGATGAATATGCAAAATGAAGAAACACTCACCAGTGACGCCGCAAGCGAAGCGGGTCGCTACTTCCGCCACATGGCGCAGTTCGTCGGCTTTTCTGAGGTGGATGCGGCAGCGATTAAGGAAAGCCAGCTTGTGATTGAAAAGTTCATTCCCAGCTTCGTGAGTCAGTTTTACGATCATTTGCTGCGTTACCCGCCCACACGTAAATATTTCCTCAAAAAGAACGGGGAAGTGGACGAGCGGTACCTCGAGCTGCGGATGACCCACCTCACAACCTTCTGGCGGCGCACGGCCTCCGGCGAATATGACGACGAGTACGCGAGCTATGTAGACAAGGTGGGGTTGGCCCACACCTCTCAGGGAGCAGATCCGGACGTTTATATCGCCGAGCGGTACGTTATCGGGCAGGTGGAATTCATGCAGCATGCCGTTACCGAGGCACTTCACCGAGAACTCCATGAGGCGGATCCGGATCTTGAGGCCCGTGTTACCAAGGCCTGGAATCTTTTGCTTATGGTGCTCCTTGAGATGCTCTCACAGGCCTACACCGACGAGCACGAGGCGGAGGAAGGCTTGCTGGGAGGGGATGTAGATCACGAGATGGTCCAGCAGATGACGGTCGATACCTACGAGCGAGGGCTCAAGATGTTTCGATCAATCGAGTACGAAGATTTTGAAGTGTGCGATGCGGCCGAGATCCCGGAAGGAGAGCGGAAGATCATGCGCATCGGCGGCCGGTCGATGGGCGTGTTTCATCATGATGGTGAATGGTACGCGGTCCGGAATTACTGCCTGCACCGGTCAGGACCAGTTGCGACCGGGGACCTCGAGGGTGATGTCTTGACCTGCCCCTGGCACGGTTACCAATACGATGTGAAAACCGGTGAATTTCTGCTCGACCCAGCAGTGAAGCTTGAAACCTATCAAGTGGATATCCGAGATGGAAAGGTGCATGTCCAGCTACCCACGGTGGTGATGGATTCCGACTTGTCTCAGGAGACATCGATTGAATAACGCTCAACCTCATTCCACAAGGCTGAGCGGCCGCAAACTGACCGCGGCACGGATCACTTGGGCAGTTCTGGTCTTTGGTTGCTTGTCGATGTTTGCATGGGGCATGGTTGAACGATTTCGCCAGCCCTTGAACGAAGGCTGCCAAATTGTCGAATGCAACCCAATCGACCTTACTGCTGAAGACCTGGCGGTCTTGCCTGGCGCTGCGGCGTCTTCGTCGGCCCTAGCTTGGGCCGTCGTAACCGTGAACTCGATCTGGAATTTAACCTATCTAGGGGCAGCGGTCCTGATTGTGTCCCGCCGATCAGACGACTGGATCGCGCTCCTTGTTTCCTTCACCCTCATCGCGTTGGGGAGTGTGGCCTTTAGCCCTGCCAACAGTATCCTGCTGGTCGCCCAGCCACGAGTCAGCCCGATTGTCGATTCCCTAGAAACTTTGGGCTATTTCTCACTTCTTTTTCTGATTCTTACTTTCCCCGATGGCCGCTTCACGCCACGCTGGACGCGCTGGACGATCCCTTTCCTACTCCTGATCTTGCTTCCGACGCCGTTCCTCATCGCAGGCTTGATTGTAATCTTGGGGTCTTTGGCGATTGCGATCTACTCGCAGGTCTACCGGTACCGGCATGTGTCGGACACTGTACAGCATCAGCAGACAAAATGGGTCGCGGTTGGTCTGGCAAGCCAGTTGATCGTCATGGGATCCTGGATTTTTATCGCAACCCAATATCCGGCCGATGTGCCGTCTGCTGCTCGGACGACAACGTTGCTTGTGATCTTGCCCATCGTGATCATCCTGGGATCCCTCTTTCCGATCAGTGTGACGGTGGCAATCCTTCGGTATCGTCTGTGGGACGTTGACATAGTCATCAACCGTACCCTGGTCTACGGAACATTGACCGGTGTGCTTGTTTTGGTCTACTTCACGAGTGTTGTACTGCTTCAAATTCTCTTCAGGGGATTGACCGGTCAGGACTCCCCACTTGCTGTCGTCGCCTCAACCTTAGTGATTGCGGCATTGTTCAATCCACTTCGCAGGCGAATTCAAGCGGTAATTGATCGACGTCTATACCGGCGCAAATATGATGCGGCGCGCACTCTGGAGTCGTTCGGGGTAAAGGTGCGCGACGAGGTTGATCTCAGCGAGCTCTCCCGCGCATTGTTGGAAATCGTGGAGCAATCGGTTCAGCCTGAGCGCGTAACGCTTTGGTTGAAGGAGTAGGGATGGGTCAGTTCGCGAGGGTTGCCACCGGACGGATCGGATGGAAGGAAACCCGATGAGACGGTGGCTTGGGTGGGGACTTGCTGCAACCGTTGTGCTGCTAATGGTGCCTCCACTGGTCTACGGATTTCAGCCAGATCTGGTCTTTGTAGCCTTGTCTGCGATCACTTTGATCCTGGGGTGGCTGATCACGACCAGGGTGCCGGAAAATATTATCGGTCCGGTCCTTCTCCTAGGCGGGCTCAGTTACCCAATTGAGCAAGCTTCGATCGCACTGGCTCAGAACGTCTTTGCCTTGGGATCCGCACCATACTGGATGGCAGTTTACACAACTGAGGTAATCAATTTCATCGTAACGGTGTTGGTCTTCTCGGTCATCCCACAGATCTTCCCCACCGGCAAGCCTCTGCCTCGCTTGCGATGGCTGTGGTGGCTGACGTTGGGGTATATGGCGCTGATGACAGTCATCATCGTCGGTAACGATCAACTGTGTATCCAGGGCAGCCAGGGGACCTGTATCGAATACGCCACGAATCCTCTCGGAGCGTGGGATATTGACCTGGGAGCCACCGACCCGGAAGGCGTCGCGGGCTGGGTCGTAGCTGCCTGGCCCTTCCTTGGAATCCTGGGCATCGTAAGCGTTGTCGCTCGCTTTAGAGGCTCGACCGGTGATGAACGTCAACAGCTCCGTTGGTACGCGGCAGGGGTCGCTGGCGCGATCGGGATCCTCTGGATTGGCTTCGCTGTCGACACCCTGGCGCCCGGCAGCGGAGGAATCGACTTTATCGCAAGCATAGGATTCTCCGCCGCCGTGGTCCTCATTATCGTCTCGGTCGGGGTGGCCGTCTTGAAGTACCGTCTCTACGACCTAGGGAAAATTGTCTCCCGAACGACCGCATACACGGTCGTGGCGATCATCCTGGCGGTCATATTCTTTGCCGGCGTAGCACTGACCCAGCAACTTCTGCCTGTCGAAGGCCAATTCGGCATCGTCGTGTCAACGTTGGTTGTGGCGGCACTTTTCAATCCGCTGCGGCGGAGGGTGCAGAGCGTAGCGGATCGTCGCTTTAACCGCTCACGCTATGACGCACAGCTGGTGCTTGACGATATCTCGGATCGTCTTCGCGAGGACGTAGACCGAGAGCTTATGCAGGCGGCGCTGCTGAACGCCGCGCTTGAAACAATGCGGCCTTCATATGCATCGGTATGGATCCAGGATCGGGCGCGGGAGCGTGAGTAGGGCCGTGGTGATCAGCGGGCGCGCTTTTGCTTTTTGGGGTTGAGATCGTAAGGAGTGAATGTGGACAGTTTTGATGTCGTGGTAATTGGAGGCGGACCAGCGGGCGTGACCGCTGCCCTTCGGGCGCGCGAATTAGGCGCTTCTGTTGCGCTCGTAGAGCGAGACCGAATGGGAGGCACCTGCACCAACGACGGCTGTGTGCCTACACGGGTGCTAGCAAAGGCGGCTCGGCTTCGACGCGAAGCGGAGCAATGTCCCGACTATGGACTGATGGGCCCCCTCCCAACAGTGGACTTCACTCAGCTGCTCAGGCGTACTCAGCAGACCGTCTACAGCATTCAGGAGAAGAAACAGCTTATCAAGCATCTGGATGACTCGGGTGCCCAGGTCTTTGCTGATGTTGGATCGGCTCGCTTCACGGGCACGCAGGAAATTGAATTGGCGGATGGCTCAGTACTAAAGGGTAACAAATTCATCCTATGTGTTGGCGGGCATGCGCGTAGGCTGGACCTTCCCGGAGCAGAACACGCTCTCACACACAGCGACACCTGGGGCCTCAAACGTCTTCCGCAATCCTTGCTTGTGATCGGCGGCGCGGCTACCGGCTGCCAGGTCGCCTCCAACTTTGCGGCTTTTGGATCCAAGGTCAAGATGCTGGAGATTGATTCCCGTATCCTGGCAGTTGAAGATGAGAGCGTTTCGGCGGAAGTGAATCAAGGATTCACATCGCGCGGGATCGAGGTTCATACCGGCATCGAAGGCGTGGATACGATTGAAAAGGTGGGCAATGAGTTGCGTGTGACCTACCGCTCAGGCGGTGACCAATCCGTAATCGTCGATGCGGTGTTGTTCGCGGTTGGTTGGGTTGGCAATGTGGAGGGCTTGGATCTTGAGGCGGCAGGTGTTGAGATCAAGCGAGGGTATGTCCCGGTCAACCAAAATCTCCAGACTTCGGCACCGCATATCTTTGCAGCGGGGGACATCACCGGTCGCATGATGTTGGTGCAGAGCGCGGGCTATGAGGCTCGGATTGCGGCCGAGAACGCTGTCTTGGGGCCCGAACTGCGGTATGAGCATCGGATCGTGCCTCATGGAGGCTTCACCGACCCAGAGTATGGCAGTGTTGGGATGACCGAGTCCGCTGCTCGGGAGGCTGGTGAAGAGTATTTGATTGCTGAGGTTCCGTATGCGGAGCTCGATCGCGCGGTAATCGATGGGCGCCCGGAGGGCCTCTTCAAGCTGATCGTCTCTCAGGAAACTCACGGCATTCTGGGCGCGCACGCGGTAGGCGAGCAGGCGCTCGAGATAGTGCAGATTGTTGCGGCTGGCATGGCAGCCGACATTTGGGTTGAGCAGCTAGCCGAAATGGAGTTGGCCTATCCCACCTTTTCGGCTATCGCTGGCCTGGCGGCACGAAGGATCGTCCGCCAGCTTGGCGCTATTCCGCTGGCACCGGAATGGCGAGCCTTAGCCACACCGCACGATGCGGAGCGGGAGCGGCGAGACTAGGTCCAAGATGGCGCTTCTCGTAACGTTTTATGGACTCGTGTTGTGAATAATGGAGGGTAGATGAGCACACAAATCCGAGATGTTTGGCGGGTACTAGCCCGATCACCAGAGGAGCAGACGGAGCCAGAGCCGGAAACCAGCTCCGTAGGCATTGCTCCGAACGACCCATTGGTGGCCTATTTGCAATCCGCCCGTGGAGTGGTCGACCTGGATCGACTCGAGTTGGAATCTCCCGCACTCGATGAACTCAGGGAAGCAGGGGTCAAGATGGCCGTGCCCCTTGTGGCCCAGGGAGAGCTCATTGGAATGCTCAATCTGGGACCTCGGCTCAGCGAGCAGGAATATTCGGTAGACGATCGAGCCCTGCTAAGCAGCCTTGCGATCCAGGCCGCACCTGCGCTGCGGGTGGCACAGCTTGTTCGCCAGCAGAAGGAAGAGGCCCGCAGGCGAGAGCGGTTAGATCAGGAATTGCGTATTGCGCGCCTGATCCAGCAAACCTTGCTGCCGCGTGAACTCCCTGAACTGCCTGGCTGGGAAGTGGCTGCCTATTATCGGCCGGCGCGGGAGGTGGGTGGGGACTTCTACGATTTTATAGAGCTACCAGAGGGAATGTTAGGACTGATTATTGCTGATGTGACCGACAAGGGGGTCCCCGCTGCGCTGGTGATGGCCACGACGCGCAGCGTACTACGCGCGGCGGCCGAACGAATCGTCTCGCCAGGTGAGGTGCTGCAGCGAGTTAATGATCAGCTCGTTCCGGATATTCCGGACAACATGTTTGTGACTTGCCTGTACTCAATCCTTGACCCTCAAGCGCGGACATTGCGGTTCGCTAATGCCGGCCATGGTCTGCTTTTTCAGCGGACAGATAGCGGAGTAAATGAACTCAAGGCTACAGGTATGCCGCTGGGGCTCATGCCGGATATGCACTATGAGGAAAACGAGGTTCAACTTGAACCCGGAGATACGATTCTCTTCCAGAGTGACGGTTTAGCGGAGGCTCATAATGCCAAACGCGAGATGTTTGGATTCCCGCGCGTCAAGCAGCTGATGGCCGATCACCCCGGGGGTGCCGATCTTATCGACACGCTGGTAGCCGAGCTTGAGAACTTCACTGTGGATGGATGGGAGCATGAGGACGACGTAACCTTACTTGCGCTTGAGTGCGCCAGGGAGGGAGCTGGCGCAAGGAAAGCCAATACTAAATCCAGCAGCATTAAAGTCCGGGCTACCTTCAGCGTTCCCAGCCAGCCCGGCTACGAACACCTGGCCATCGACCAGGTCACGCAGGCCGTTAGCGATCTCGGCCTGGCTTCCGATCGAATGGAGAAGCTGCAGACCGCGGTTGGCGAAGCCACCATGAATGCCATGGAGCATGGCAATCAGTATCGGGAGGACCAACCGGTTGAAATTCGGGTCCAGACCACAAACTCAAAGCTGTCGGTCTTCATAACAGACCACGGCGGTGGACAATCGATCCCGGAACCAGATACGCCGGATCTGGAAGCCAAACTTGAGGGCGAGCAAAGCCCTCGTGGCTGGGGCCTATTTCTCATCAAAAACATGGTCGACGATCTTCAAGTAACCACGGACGAGCGTCACCACACAATCGAATTGGTACTCTTCCTCGAAGGAGGCGAGCATGGCTGAAACTCAACTTGAAGTCAGCATCCGAGAAGAGGGCGTAATGGCCATCATCGATCTGCAAGGCGAAATTAACGGCTTTGCGGAAGCGGCACTGATCAATGCCTACGTGGATGCCCGTTCCATGGATGCCAAATTTATTGCCTTGAACTTCAAGGATGTTGAATACATCAACAGCACGGGCATAGCCTTGATCGTTAGCTTGTTGGCGAAGGCTCGCAAGGACCAGCAGGAAGTGATCGCTTTTAGCCTGACGGATCACTTTCAAAACATCTTTGAAATCACGCGGCTGTCGGACTTCATGCAGATCGTTCCGGATGAAGCAGCCGCCCTGGAAAAAGCCTAGAGGAGAATGGAAATGACAGAAACCAAAGTCACGATGAGTGTCCGTTCGGTGTCAGATTCAGCAAGCGTCATCGATATCCAGGGTGAGATTACATCCTTCGCGGAAGACGTACTGATGGACGCCTACACTGAGGCTACCAGCGGGGGAACCAAAGTCATCATCTTGAATTTGGATGGGCTCGAGTATATGAACAGTGGTGGCATCGGTCTACTGGTCACCATGCTGATACGTGCTAACCGTCAGGAGCAGACCCTGTCGGCATTTGGTCTGACTGAGCACTATCAGCAAATCTTCGAGCTGACGCGGCTGAACGAAGCAATAAAGATCTACGGCAGCGAGTCCGAAGCACTCGCGGCGGCGAACGGAGCTGCCTAGGCTATCAGGCAATAGTTTTGAAGACGACGGAACGGAGGATGACATGAGCGAAGAGCGAGCGGATCAAAGTGAATCTCGGGACGCTGCCCATTGGGCCGCCCCAATTTCCAAATTAGAGGTTGCCGATGTCCCGAGCGGTGCGGTCAGTCTCAATGTCGAGGGCCGTCATGTGGTTGGCCCGCTGCAAGGGTTCGGACAGCTCTGGCAAAAGACCTACCGAGTTCAGTTGACCGGCTCGGAGGCATCACCGGATGATGTCGTGAGTCACCTGAAGCAGAATTTGCCGGAATATATGCCGGACAATTCCCGCTTTTACCCTTCGGTTACGGGAGTGGAACCGGGCGAAGTTGTGCTGATCAACGCAACACTTCCTGGAGTCCCTTTTTCAATAGCAACTGGCGTGATGGTGCTGTACAGTGACGACGAATCATTTACGCTGATGTGTCCCGAGGGCCACCCTGAGTCGGGTTGGAATACCTTCAGTGCCTATGATGAGGACGGCGTAACGGTGGCTCAGATCCAGTCTTTAGCCCGCGCGAACGACCCGGTATTCGAATTCGGCTTTCGTTTCATGGGCGGCGCCAAGCAACAGGAGCGAATCTGGAACAGTGTGCTTACCCGGCTTGCCGATCATTATGGAGTGACCGTGCAGGTAGAAACGCGAAAATCGCTGGTTGACAACCGAATACAATGGTCGCAAGCAAAGAATGTCTGGTACAACTCCGCGCTTCGCAGCGTGATCAATCTTCCGATAAGGATCACACGACGAGTGCTCAAGCGAGGATCTTCCGCATAGCTCAGCACAGACAGGTTCGCCGATGCAACTTACGCAATACGATGCTGTAATCGTCGGCGCAGGACCAAACGGACTGGCAGCTGCCGTCACTCTGGCGCAGCAAGGCCGGTCCGTCGTCATATTCGAAGCGGCCGACACGATCGGTGGTGGCACCCGCACCGCCGAGCTCACCCTCCCGGGGTTCAAGCACGACGTGTGTTCTGCCATCCACCCGCTTGGGATGGCTTCGCCATTCTTTCGCGAGCTTCCCCTTGGCCGGCACGGGTTGCAATGGATCCAACCGAACGCTCCGCTGGCACACCCGATGGACGACGGCACGGCGGTGCTGCTTTCCCGCGACATGCAAACTACGGTCGATGGGTTGGGGAGCGACGGCGCGGCCTACCGACGATTGTTGTCCCCATTTGTCGAGAACTGGCAGGGGCTATTAGACGAGATTCTCGGTCCGCTGCGCCCACCCCGGCATCCGTTCTTGATGGCCCGCTTTGGACTGCTTGCCATTCGATCGGCCCGAAGCTTGGCAAGCGCGCGGTTCAAGAGCGAACGCACCAGAGCCTTGTTTGCGGGTCTCGGAGGGCACTCCATGATGCCGCTGGACACCACGCTGACCTCGGCCTTCGGGATCATGCTTGGCTCTCTCGCACACGCGGTCGGATGGCCGATGGCAGCCGGTGGGTCACAAGCCATTCCTGCAGCTCTAGCCGATTATCTTGACGCGATGGGAGTCGAAATCGTCACCCGTCAACACGTCCAGAGCCTGGATGAACTTCCACAGGCCAGGGCCGTGCTGCTCAATACCGCTCCCAATCAACTGTCACAGATTGCTGGTGGCCGGCTTCCCGAACGATATTTGAAGCAATTGAAGCGCTACCGTTACGGACCGGGCGTTTTCAAAGTGGACTGGGCGCTGGATGGCCCGATCCCTTGGACCGCGCGCCAGTGCCTGGAGGCGGGAACGGTTCATATGGGGGGAACCATGGATGAGATTGTGGCGGCTGAAGAGGCCGTTGGGCGCGGCGAGCATCCGGAGCGGCCTTTCATTATTCTTGCCCAGCAGTCACTTTTTGATAGCAGCCGGGCTCCGGAAGGCAAACACACCGCCTGGGGCTACTGCCATGTTCCGAACGGTTCGAGCGTAAATATGACGGACCGGATCGAGGCACAGATTGAGCGCTTCGCACCCGGCTTTGGCGATCGAATCCTGGAGCGCCACACCCACAATTCAGTCGATATGGAAGCCTACAACGCCAACTACGTCGGCGGAGATATCAACGCTGGGATCCCAGACCTTCGGCAAATCTTCACTCGGCCGCTGCCCAGGCTGTCGCCCTACACGACTCCGCTGCACGATCTATACCTCTGCTCCTCCGCCACACCGCCGGGCGGCGGGGTTCACGGCATGTGTGGTTACTATGCGGCTCGGGTAGCGCTGAAACGGAGTCTGAAATGAGAGGTGGGGAATCGATTAGGGCTGTCCCCTCGGGGACAGCCCTTTTTCACAGCTTGATGATCAGATAGGTTTCGGGCTAGCCTTCTAACCCAATTGCAGCCAGGTTTTCGTCAAGCTGGCCTTCTGTCATCAGGCCAATGTGCTGTACTTGAATCACGCCGTCAGCATCAACGAAGAATGTGCTGGGGTAGTTACGGTTGCGGTAGAGCTCCTGAACCTCGGCGCCCGGATCCAGCAGAATATCAAACGTCAGACCCAACTCGTCCCGAAAATCCGCAACAATATCAGCCGGTTCGTCGAAATCGACCGCAAGCACCAGGAACCCCTGGCCAGCGTAGCGTTCAAAGCGATCTTGAATGTGCGGCATTTCAATTCGGCAGGGCGCGCACCAGGTGGCCCAGAGGTTGATCATGACCGGGTGTCCGCGCAGTTCGCTGAGCGTAATTTGCTCACCCTCCAGGTTTACGAGACTGAAGTCTGGCGCAAGCGCACCTTGAGATGGCGCGATCTCGAGAGCTGCAATATCACCTAGGTCGGCCTCGGCGGATATCGACGGAGCCGCCGGGAGCGTCGCAACATAGGCTATCCCAGCCAGTGCCGCGATCCCCACTGCGCCTATAAGTATGCTTCTACCTAGAGATGATCGATTCTCTTCTAGCATTCCGCATTATTCCTAGAGACCAAAGTCCACGAAGAAACCAAATCGTGCCAAAGCTTCCAGAGTGCCGGTGAGCAACATGATGCCCACCACGATCAGAATTACACCTGTGCCCATTGAAATGAGTTTCACCGCTCGGATGTGGTTTCGCATCAGTTCTGCCACCCTCCCGATCCCCAATGCGGCGAGCAGGAAGGGTATTGCCAGGCCAATGGAGTAAGCGGTCAGCAGAACTACACCCTGGCCCAACGCGGCGCTGGTAAGCGAGAGGGTCAATACCGCGCCCAGGACCGGGCCTACGCAGGGCGCCCACCCGGCGGAGAAAAACACGCCCATCATGGCCGAAGAAGCATAGCCAGAGCCAGACTTTGGCTGGTATGCGCCCCGTGTGTCGTAGTCCAGGAAGGGGATGTTGATGACCCCGATCGTGTGTAAACCGAAGATGATGACCACGACCCCACCGATGCGGGCGAGCCACACGCGAAGATCAAATAAGATGGCGCCGATCACCGATGCTGCGGCACCCAACAATATAAATACAATGCTGAAGCCCACCACAAATGCCACACCATGCGAAAAGGTGACCCAGCGATTCTCGATCACCGCTCCCTCAGGGGTCACGCTGCGGCCGCCGAGATAACCGACATATGCCGGCACCAGGGCGAGCACACAGGGCGAGAGGAATGAAGCAAGCCCAGCTAAGATGGCTAGTCCGACTGTTACGTTGAGTGGATCCATTTTTCGAATTTACCTCTTATGTTCGAGCATGGGGCGTTGATACCCGCCAGTAGTTTGATGCCCTACCACCGTGACATCTTACAATGTGTTACATGAGCATCTGATTATATAGATCACACAGATTAGGGAACTGTTTAGTAGAGATTAACAGCGGGAAAAGGGACTCACTGTACGGCGGCATACATCGGCTATTGCAGGCTCCATGCGAGATTGATAGCATGGGCGATCACGGATCAGACACGCTAAGGCGAGGAGCGATTATGCATCGATGGGTAATTGGAGTTGATCTAGGCGGCACACTTATCAGAGCGATCCGCACCGATCTTGCAGGTGGAAAGGGGGCTCGGGCTCAGATGCCTACCGAGGCTGAGGAGGGTGGTGAGGCCGTCTTAGAGCGGATCTGTTCTGTTATCGAAGATGTCATCCAAGAAGTTAACTCCGATGAGGTGCTCGGGATCGGTGTAGGAGCTCCGGGGCCGATCGATGCATCCGGCCGAATTTATGATCCGCCGAATCTTCCCGGCTTCGGAGACTTGTCGCTCTCAGGCTACATACACGACCGCTTCGGACGGCCGGCTTTCGCCGGCAACGATGCCAATCTGGCTGCTCTTGGAGAGCATCAATTTGGTGCGGGTCAGAGGGTTGATGACTTGGTCTATCTGACCATCAGCACTGGCATCGGCGGCGGGATTATCAGTGCAGGTAGGTTGCTGCTTGGGGCCAGGGGGTATGCGGCCGAGGTCGGACACCAGACCCTGGTCGCCGATGGCCCGATATGCGGCTGCGGCCAGCCCGGTCACTTAGAGGCCCTGGCCTCGGGGCCGTCTATCGTTCGCAATGCTAAGGAGCGCATGGAGCGAGGAGAAAAATCGAGTATCTCCGATTTCGGCGACGAAATCACAGGCGAATCGATCGCCGAAGCCGCTCAGGCTGGCGATGAGCTGGCGCGGGACTTGTTTAAGCAGGCCGGATTCTATATCGGACTCGGACTCGTCAACCTGATCCACATTCTCGAACCCAAACGGGTGCTCATAGGCGGTGGGGTGAGCCTTGCCGGCGATCTGATATTCGACCCCATTCGAGAGACGGTCAGGGAGCGTGTGATGTCGCCGGTCTTCCTTGACGTCGAGATTCTGCCTGCCGCTCTGGGGGTGGATGTGGGTCTGATGGGGGCTGTTGCGCTGGTTCTGTCGAGCACCGCCTCGAGCATGGCAAGCGTGTGACTAGCGCCTTCGGTCAGCGATGGTAGAATGCCACACATAATGTTCCGCTGAAGCACATCACGCGCGCTTTTCCTCTCGCCGGAAGACTCAGTTCTTCCGACTCACCCACCGGATTCTTCAGTTAGTTGAGAATCCACCGCGAGGGTACGCGCGGTGGACCAAAATACTCGGATGCCGCCGGCGCCGAGATGTTCTTGATGCGCGTACGCGCGTCGCATAATTGAAAATTGACCGATCAAGATTCAAACTTCGACCTGCAGCAGACTTTAGCTGATCGCCGCATCATCGGGCTTTGGCGGCTCATGCGCGGCTACCGGCTGATCTTCTTCATCGCCACCTTTAGCATCGGAGTAGCGGCGCTCGCACGCGCTGCCACCTACTTGCTGCTCGGAAAATACGTTGATGAGATCCTGGTAGCCGAAAATGCC
>Ga0255054_10000442_pt1 | contig 24617 bp, 26 predicted proteins | sample JV7_2_23_MG_FD_188634 | JGI IMG/M metagenome (GOLD analysis project Ga0255054, IMG submission 188634) | Seawater microbial communities from Jervis Inlet, British Columbia, Canada - JV7_2_23 | ecosystem: Environmental > Aquatic > Marine > Inlet | place: Canada: British Columbia | collected... | reverse complement strand
GAGTCCAGAACCTGCCGCCCGTGCACGTCAATGATCGTGCTCATATGGATGTCCCTCCCGTCGGGAAAAAATCACGGATCAACAAACTGTTTCCCCCCCTGCCTTACGCTTAGGACGGGGCACGGGGACGTGCGAACCACCTTTTCCGCCGTGCTGCCGAAGATCACGTGCTCCACACCCGTGCGGCCGTGCGTTCCGATCACGATGAGATCCGCCGCGGCTTCCCGGGCGTTCCCGATGATTTCCCTGTATGGTATGCCCGTGGCGAGGATCGTGTCAAAGCGATCGAAACCGGAGAAGTGGCGCGCGAGAAACGAATCCATGTTCTCCCGGGCGAATTGCTCCATACGGGTGCGGAGCATTTCGAGCGGGATGTCACCGCGAAACATCGGGTCGAGGGTTGCCGGCTCGTCGAGGACATGGAGAACCACGATCCGCGACCCGAAGCGCTCCGCCAGGGACCTCGCAACCCCCGCGGCCTCCGCGGAACATTCGGAGAAGTCCGTGGGCAACAGGATCTTCGGGAACATGCGCCCTCCGGGAAAAAAAACCCCGGCCGCTAACGGTGCCGGCCGGGGACGTTGTGCATCTCGGGCTGGAGTTCTCTATCTCTTTTTTCCGCCGATCGCTTCCTTGAGGGTTTTTCCAGGCGTGAATTTGGGAACCTTGGTTGCCTTGATTCTGATCTGGGCGCCGGTCTGCGGATTCCGCCCCATCCTGGCTTTCCTGTTGCTCACGCTGAATGTCCCGAAACCCGTCAGGGCGAGCCTGTTCCCCTTCTTCAGGGTGCCCGTGACGGCATCAGTGAATGCGTTGAGCGCCCCCTCCGCCTTGCCTTTCCCAATGCCAGCCTTTTTCGCCATGAGCGCAACCAGTTCTGCTTTCGTCATCGCCTTCCCTCCTGTGGAATAGGTGTAAGGTTTCTGATCCCCGGGCTCGAGGAAACCGGCGGATCGGCTAACGTCTTGAAATTTATTTCATTGAATGCCGAAGGAGAGTTAGTGTCAAGGCATTTTTAACGGCAGCGCTACCCCGCCGAGCCTTTGTTTTCAGGCTCTCCGGAGGATCAGACGACCACGGGTCTCCGTGCGGAGTCGCGCGGGAGGAGCAGTTTCAACAGGAGCATGCCCGTGAGGAACCCCCCGATGTGGGCCCACCACGCCACCCCGCCCATGAGGGCGGACGTCCTGCCGATCGTCGCCGCCCCGCTGAGAAACTGGATAAGAAACCAGATTCCCAGGAAAAAGAACGCCGGGATCTCCACCACGGGGAAGAAGAAGAACAACGGCACCAGCGTCAGGATCCGCGCCCGGGGAAAAAGAAGGAAGTACGCCCCGAGCACGCCCGCGATCGCCCCGGACGCCCCGACATTGGGAACCATCGAAATCGGCTGGAACACGACCTGGACGAAAAAGGAGAGTACTCCGCACAGAAGATAGAACAGCAGATACCTCCCGCGGCCCAACATGTCTTCGACGTTGTTCCCGAAGATATAGAGGTAGAGCATGTTTCCGAGGAGGTGTCCCCACCCGCCGTGAAGGAACATGGCGGTCAGGGGCGTCAGCAGCTCCCCCGGGTCCCGGAATGCCGTCTGCAGGAAGCGGAACGGGATGAGTCCATAAGCATAGACGAAGTCAACATGCCGGTCGCCCAGTGCCAGCTGGTACAGGAAGGCGGCTACGTTCAGGGCGATCAGCCCGTAATTGACAACCGGAGTCCGGGCGGACGGGATCGTATCTTTCAGGGGTATGATAGGAGGGCTCCTGGGGTGCCGGGATATCGTTCTATGTTACCGGGAGCGTCACAAATTGAAAAGTGAGCAGGATGGTCGGATAATAATAGGTTATGCGTGACGAACGTTTGCTGAAAATCTCCGTTGCTCTCTCCATCCTGTTTCATCTGACGTTACTGGCGATGGCGTCGATGATCCGCTGGACCCCGCCGCGGGCCGAGGACGTGATGATCGTGGACCTGGCCGATATTCCACGCTCCACTGAATTCCTGCGTCCCAAACCGGGAATCGTGGAGGGCGCGCGCCCGAAACCCCCGCCGCCTCCGCCCCCGAAACCGGTCCGGAAAGAGATGCCTCGCGTTCCGACCCCCCGGGATCTCGCGGGCCGCGTCCCTGACCTGCCCGTCAACCCCGACCTTCCGCCCGAGAAGGAGTTTCCCGTCCCCCGGCCAAAGGAGGCGCCTGCCCCGTCCGCCAAGATCAGAGAGCCCGCCAGGACCGCACGTGTGGGGGAAGCGCCGCGGGCCCCGGAAGAACCCCCTCCCGCCCCTTCTCCGCCGCCCAAGTCCCTCCGGGAGATGACTCCCTCCCTGGGGAAGATGGTCATGGCGAAGGCGACCCCCAAGGGGGGGCGGGGCCAGGAGAACTCCTCGGGGAAAGCGGTGGGCACGGAAGGAAAAGCAGTCGAGAAGGGGGCAATCTCCGAGGAGGGCAGGGGCGGGACCTACCTCACCGCCCTGAACGCTCCGGAGATCCAGTACATCTCCTACTTCGCCAGCATCAAGCGGAAGATCGAGCTCGTCTGGCAATATCCGCATGAAGCCGCGGTCGCGGGAATACAGGGAGATTTGACCGTCGAGTTCGTCATCAGTCGAAACGGAAAACTGGAGTCCGTGACCCTTCTGCGGGGGTCCGGATACAAGATGCTGGACGACGAGGCGATCGGATCCATCCGTACGGCGTCCCCCTACAACCCGATCCCCGAAACATACAAGATCCCCAACCTGCGCATTCGGGCCCGCTTCATTTACGAAATGCACACGCTCAAGATCCGGTAGGGGGCCTGTCTACTCCTCCGACGGGAAAAACCGGTTGTACTCTTCGCTGCTCAGGAGGACTTGAAGCTCCGCGGGGTCCGACGGACGGATGGCGAGCAGCCACCCTCCGTCGAACGGGTCTGCGGTGATCTTATCGGGGGCCTCCACCACCACGGGGTTGACATCCACCACGATCCCCGAAACCGGGGCCACGATCTCGCAGACCGCAGCCGATGACTCGACCAGTCCGATCGGCTCGCCTGCCCGCACGTCGGTTCCGGGTGAAGGGAGTTCGACGAAGACGACATCTCCCAGGTAGGAGCACGGCACGTGGGTGAACCCCACGCGAACGTCCCCGTGGCGAACGGGATGCGCCCACACATGGGTGCGCGCGTATCTGCGGCCGTCAGGGGCGGGCAAGGGCCTACACCGATGCGGCTATCCTGGACGCCGCCTCCAGCGTGTTGTGCAGGAGCATCGTGATCGTCATCGGGCCGACACCGCCGGGCACCGGGGTGATCTTCCCTGCAACCTCCTTCGCTTCCTCGAAAGCCACGTCCCCGACCAGCCTTCCGTCCGGAAGGCGGTTGATCCCGACGTCGATCACCACGGCCCCGGGTGCAAGCCAGGACCCCCGGACCATCTCCGCCTTCCCGACCGCCGCCACCACGACGTCCGCGGACCGCACCACGGCGGGGAGGTCCTTCGTACGGGAGTGGCAGAGGGTCACCGTCGCATGCCTTGCGAGCAGGAGCAGCGCGACGGGCTTGCCGACGATGTTGCTTCTGCCGACCACGACCGCATGTTTTCCCTTGAGATCCACGGATTCGTGGTCGAGCATCTTCATGATTCCCAGGGGGGTGCAGGGGACGAAGCACGTTCCGCCGGCAAGCAGCCGCCCGGCATTCACGGGATGGAACCCGTCCACATCCTTGTCCGGCGAGACCGCTTCGATCACCCGGGACTCGTCGATATGGTCGGGGAGAGGGAGCTGGACGAGAATGCCGTGGACCAGGGGGTCCTTGTTCAGTTCGTCGACAAGTGCGAGGAGATCTCTCTCGGGGTGAGACGCCGGCAGATCGATCTGGCGGGAGAGCATGCCGGCCTCGGTGCACGCCTTCCCCTTGTTCCGGACGTACACCCGGGAAGCCGGGTCCTCCCCCACCAGCACCGTGACAAGGCACGGCGTGATTCCGGTGCGGGAGGAGAATTCCCCTACCCTGTCCTTGATCTCGGCCCGAACGGCGGCCCCGATCACCTTCCCGTCGATGCGATGTGCGGGCATTGCGAAAGTCCCCCCGTGAAGATCGGGATAGGAGAGCTTATTCGGCCTTCGGGCACCCGGCACAAGCCGGCGAGGCGGCCTCCCCGGCCGCGGGGCATGCCGTTGCCTTCCCATCGCCCTTTCCGTTGTCGTTCCCCTTGTTCGCGTAATCGGTCGCGTAAAAACCGGTCCCCTTGAGAACAAAGGCACCCGGCGACATCATCTTCTCGAGCTTTCCTCCGCACGAGGGGCACTTCCGGAGAGGGGGGTCCTGCATTCCCTGGATCTTTTCCGTTACTCCGTGGCACTTCCTGCACTGGTATTCGTAGATCGGCACGATTCGTTCTCCTTCAAAAAAGGGGGCCGGTCGCCCGGCCCCCTCTGTCGTTATCGGACGTTCATTATACCAGTTTTTAATACATCCCGCCGCCGGCGCCCGGGGGCATCGGGGGCATCTTCTCCTTCTCTTCCGGTTTGTCCGCAACCGCGCACTCCGTGGTAATCATGAGACCGGCCACGGAAGCCGCGTTCTGCAAAGCGACGCGCGCCACCTTCGTCGGGTCGAGGATCCCCGCGACAATCAGGTCCTCGAACTCCTCGGTGTTCGCATTGTAGCCGTAGTTCCCCTTGCCATTCTTGATCTTGTCCACGATCACGCCGCCGTCCTGGCCGGCATTGATCGCGATCTGCTTCGCCGGCTCGAACAGAGACTTCCGGACGATATCGACGCCTGCCTGCTGGTCGTGCTCGAGCTTCAGATTATCCAGCACCTTGGCCGCACGGATGTAGGCAACGCCGCCGCCGGCGATGATCCCCTCCTCCACCGCCGCACGGGTAGCGTGGAGCGCGTCCTCCACGCGGGCCTTCTTCTCCTTCATTTCCGTCTCGGTGGCCGCCCCGACGTTGATCACGGCGACGCCCCCGACGAGCTTGGCCAGCCGCTCCTGCAGCTTCTCCTGGTCGTAGTCCGAGGTGGTCTCTTCGACCTGCGCCCGGATCTGCTTCACGCGGCCCTCGATGTCGGCCTTCTTGCCGGCCCCGTCGATGACCGTGGTGTTGTCCTTGTCGATGACGACCCGCTTGGCGCGCCCGAGGTCCGTCAACTGGACCGCCTCGAGCTTGGTCCCCATCTCCTCGGCGATCGACTGGCCGCCGGTGAGAATCGCAATGTCCTCCAGCATCGCCTTGCGCCGGTCGCCGAAGCCGGGAGCCTTCACCGCGCAGACGTGCAGCGTCCCGCGCAGCTTGTTGACGACCAGGGTCGCCAGTGCCTCGCCCTCGACCTCCTCCGCCAGGATAAGAAGCGGTTTCCCCGAACGCGCGGTCTGCTCGAGGAGGGGAAGCAGGTCCTTCATGTTCGATATCTTCTTTTCGTGGATCAGGATGTACGGGTCTTCGAGGATGACCTCCATCCGCTCGGGATCGGTGACGAAATAGGGGGAGAGGTAGCCGCGGTCGAACTGCATCCCCTCGACGATCTCGAGGGTCGTCTCCATCCCCTTGGCCTCCTCGACGGTGATGACCCCTTCCTTGCCGACCTTCAACATCGCCTCGGAGATGATGTTGCCGATCGTTTCGTCGTTGTTCGCCGAGATCGTCCCCACCTGCGCGATCTCCTTGGGATCCTTCGTCGTCTTCGACATCCTCTTGAGCTCGGCTGCGAGGGACTCGACCGCTTTCTCGATCCCGCGCTTCAGGTCCATCGGGTTGTACCCGGCGGCCACGAGTTTCGAGCCTTCCCGGTAGATCCCCTGCGCGAGCAGGGTCGCCGTGGTCGTCCCGTCGCCGGCAATGTCACTTGTCTTGGAGGCTACCTCTTTCACCATCTGGGCGCCCATGTTCTCGAATCTGTCCTGCAGCTCCACTTCTTTCGCGACCGTAACCCCGTCCTTCGTGACAAGCGGGGAGCCGAACGACTTCTCGATGATCACGTTCCGTCCTCGAGGCCCCAGCGTCACCTTGACGGCGTCGGTCAGGACGTCCACGCCGATCTTGATCGCGGTGCGGGCATCCGCGTCGAATTTCAGTTCCTTGGCCATCTTCTACTTCCTCCTTTTTTTATGTCTGGTAGACGATAGGGTTATTTCTTCTGGATCACCGCAAGGACGTCCTCTTCGCGGAGGATCAGATGCTCTTCGCCCTCGATCTTGATTTCGGTCCCGGAATACTTGCCGAAGAGGATGCGGTCCCCCACCTTGACATCGGGAGCGACGCGGGTCCCGCTGTCGGTCACCTTGCCGGGGCCCACCGCAACCACCTGCCCCTCCTGCGGTTTCTCCTTCGCGGAGTCGGGAATGATGATTCCTCCCTTGGTCTTCCCCTCCTCCTCGACGCGCTTGATCAGAATCCTGTCCTGCAACGGCCTGACTTTCATGGCACCTCCTCCTGAAAGGAACGAATATGGAATGATTGCCTCACGGCTGTTAGCACTCACCGTCGGTGAGTGCTAACAACTATTATATATATTCCTGTGGGAAACCGGTGTCAAGAGGGAAAACGTAAAAAAATTGAAAATATCTACAGAACGGCAGGTTACAGCTTACGTTTCGCCATCTCCTCCTCGAAATACTTCCGATAGAGGATCTCCCATTCCCTTCCCCCCTCGGGAACGCGTCGGGTGAGCTTCGCGATCTTCTGCCGGGCGAACGTATCGGCCTCGTCCTCCACCTGCACATGGTGCCCGAAGATCTTTTTCGCCTCGCGAAGCGCCTGCGGCTCGTCCGGGAAATCGGCGAGGTCGTCCTTGTACAGCCGGTCGATCACGAGATGCGACAGATGGGAGATACGGTCCTCGGTCAGACGCACGGGTCCCTCCTCAAAGCACGATCTTCCGTTCCCGGGCAAGCCGCTCCTTGATCTTCATGAACATCACGTGGGAACTGGCTTGCGAGTCCGCCAGCTCCCGGGAGTGCTTCTCGAGGATCGCACGGACATCCCGGTCAAGTTCCTCTTCCCGCCGGAAATCCGCCATCACCTCCCCGATCATCTTCCCCAGGAGCACGTCGTCGTCCGCCTTCGGCCGGATCAGATTCTTCTCCTTCCAGCGGGAAAGTACGGTCCGGCAGATCCGCTGGACGTGTTCCTCCCTGATCTTCATTTTCCTCTCCTTCCCCCGGGGGAAACCCATGTCCGGAAGTCGGGACCGATCACCCCGCTCCTGCGGTACCTTTCCATCGAGACGGCACAGGAACAGTTCCTTTTCCTCCCCGCAAGCGCCCGGGCCGCACCGACCGCCAGCGGGAGAATCGCGTCCTTCGCGCTCTCGACGCGACCTTCCCCGGACCTGTCCAGCATTCCTTCGAAGAGGACCCCGCGGCGGTACGGCATCGCCCGGACTCCTTCGGCGTAATTGGTGAGGTACGCAACCGGGGCGTAGCATATCTCAAGCTCCCGGGCAAGGAAAGCCTCCGGGCAAAGGGTCATCCCGACCATGTCCCCCCCCGCACGCGCAAGGAACCGCACCTCGGCCGGGGTCTCCAGCCGGGGCCCCTCGGTGCAGGCATAGGTCCCGCCGTCGATCAGCCGCGGATCCTTCGTCCCCCTCTTCCAGACCTCGAGGAGGACCTTCCGCACCGTCCCGCAGAACACGGGAAACTGGCGGACGAAACCGATTCCCCGCCCCTCGAAGAACGTCGAGGGGCGGTTTCTGGTGAAATCGAGGAGGTCGTCGGGGAGAACCAGGTCACCCGGTCGCATCCCCTTCGACACGATCCCCGGCCCGGACCAGGCGATGATCCGCTCGACCCCGAGATCCTTGGCGGCGAAAATATTTGCCCGGTAATTGACGTACGGCGCAGTCCTTTCGTAACCGCGCTCCCCGTGGCGGGAAAGGAAGAAGTAGCGAAAACCGTCCCGTTCGTACAGGTGGACGGGGTTGGCAAGGCCAAACGGGGTTCGGAGGCGGCGCGTCCCCAGGCGCAGGCCGAGCGCTCCTTCCGGCATGGAGTACGCCCCGGAACCTCCCAGGAGGAGGAACCGGGGTGTCCCCGTTTTTGCGAATCTTTTCAGAACGATACCCGCAACCCGAGGCTTAGCGTCCAGCCGCTGACATCCACATCGAACCCGTTGAATTCGGGCTCGGCCCAATGGTACTTCCCCTCGAAGTTCAGCGCCATCCGGGGATTGAGCCAGGCGTCCATGCCCAGGGATAGATATCCTCCGAACGTCGTGTCCGAGTCGTCGATCCCCGAGGTGGGCTCGTCGAGGTCGGCGAAGTAGAGCCCCACCCCGCTACCGACGTACGGCTCGAAGAAGGGGCCGGGGAGAATCAACCGGGCCCCGATGGTCAGGGGAGCCACCGTAACGTCGTCCGGCCCCCGATCCGCGGAATGCGCGCCGAACGTGCCGTCGATCGCCAGAACGGGGGAGACGCGGGAACCGATGCCGATGTCGAAGGCCCCGCCCGTATCGTAGTTCTCGAGCCCGTCCCTGTCGTCGTTCGGCTCGAAGACCCCAAGATGCCCGAAAAGGTACATCTGCCCGTATACCGCGTGCGTAGGCGGTGGCGGCGGCGCTCCCCGCGGCGGAGGCGCACCGGCTCCCCGCGGCGGAGGACGCGGAGGCACCCCGTACTTCTCGTAGCGGTCATGCCGGTCCGCCAGAGCGGTAGATGCCATCGCCGCGCACAAAAGGCCCACGAGAAAAGAAAATACGGTTTTCCTCATCGCCCACTCTCCTTCTCTCCCGCCGAATTGCGGGAACCGATTTCAGATTACCCTCCGTCATGATGGAAATAAAGAGGGCAATCCGACTATAATTACACTCCCGAAGCCTCTATACGCACGCCGGAAGGGAGATATTCATGATCATCGTCATGAAGCCGGGAATACCCAAAAAGGATACCCGGGCCGTCATCGGGAAAATCAGGGATCTTGGATACACCCCCCACACGATCTACGGCAAGACCCGTAACGTCATCGGCGCGATCGGGGACGAGCGGGGGAAGTTCGTCCTCCAGGCGCTCGAGTCTCTTCCCGGCGTGGATCGGGTCGTCCCGATCCTCAAGCCGTACAAGCTGGCCAGCCGGGAGGTGAAGCCCGAACCTTCCGAGATCCGGCTCGCTCCGGGCGTGAGCGTCGGGGGGAAAAAGCTCCTCGTCGTCGCCGGCCCGTGCTCCGTGGAGAGCGAGAAGCAGATGATCGAGACGGCACGGTCGGTGAAGGCGGCGGGGGCCAATGTGCTGCGCGGCGGAGCATTCAAGCCCCGCACATCCCCTTACGCATTCCAGGGGCTCGAGGAGAAGGGGCTCAGGATCCTGCGCAAGGCCGGGGACAAGGCGGGGATGCCCGTTGTGACCGAGGTGATGAACCCGATGGACGTCGAGCTTGTCGCACAGTACACCGACATCCTGCAGGTGGGAGCCCGCAACGTACAGAACTTCTCCCTTCTGAAGAGGATCGGGAAGTCGAAGCTGCCGATCCTCCTCAAGCGGGGAATGATGACGACCATCACGGAGTTCCTCATGAGCGCGGAATATTGCCTCTCCGAAGGGAGCCGCCGGGTGATCCTCTGCGAGCGCGGGATCCGCACGTTCGAGGACGCGACCCGGAACACGCTCGACATCTCGGCGGTCCCCGTGCTCAAGGAGCGGACCCACCTGCCGATCATCGTCGACCCGTCCCACGGAACGGGCCACGCCAGATACGTTCCTTCGATGTCCTGCGCGTCGGTGGCGGCGGGGGCGGACGGATTGATGATCGAGGTCCACCCCACCCCGGAGAAGGCCCTCTCCGACGGACCCCAGTCGCTGACCTTCGAGAAATTCGGGGAACTGATGAAAGGATTGCGCCCGTTCATCGCTGCTGCAGGCAGGACGATCTGAACGGAGCCTTCGCCGTGCGGCCATGAAGTCCCTCTTCCGCCCCCGCTCCCTCCTTGCTGCGTTTGCGGGGATCTTTCTCCTGCACCTGGGATACCTCTATTTCAAGGTGGGAAGCGGGCTGGCGCGCGACGCCTGGGATGTCCCGTCGATCCTGTACGGGCGACCGGCGGTCATCCAGCCGGGCGACGTCGTGGAGAACCTGAAGCTCCCGGAAAGACTTGGCCGCCTCTCCTACCAGAAGATTTCGGGAATACCGGCAAAACCGGGAACCTGGTCCGAGGAGGCAAACCGGATCCGGATCCACACCCGGGGTTTCAAGGCGGGAGACGTTTCCCGCCCCGACGTCCAGATCGATATCGGCATGACGGAGGGACGCGTCGCCACCCTGGAAACATCCTCCGGCTCTTTTCCCGACGAACTGGTCCTCGAACCGGAGGAGATCGCCCGGATCCTCGGACCGAAGATGGAGTCGCGGAGGATGGTTCCTCTCACCGCCGTTCCGAGGCACCTCCGGGACGGGGTGCTCGCGGCGGAAGATTCCCGCTTCTACTCGCACTTCGGAATAGACTTCATCGGGGTCATGCGGGCATTGAGAGAAAACCTGCGCCGGATGCGAATCGTCCAGGGAGGGTCCACCATCACCCAGCAGCTCGCGAAAAACTTCTTCCTCACGCCCAAGAAGAGTTTCTGGCGGAAACTCCGGGAAGCCGAGCTGGCGGTACTCCTCGAGCTCCGCTTCACCAAGGAGGAGATCCTCGAGGCGTACCTGAACAAGATCTACTTCGGCCAGGAAGGACCCCGCGGGATATACGGGGTGGAGGACGCCGCGGACTTCTACTTTTCCAAGGACGTCGGTGACCTGACGCTCGAGGAGGCTGCCCTCCTCACGGGGATCATCCGGTCACCCCACCGGTACTCCCCCCTTCGCATGGCGGACGCCGCTCGGGAACGCCGGGACTGGGTCCTCTTCAGGATGGCCACCCTCGGGATGATTTCTGCGGAGGAGGAGCAACGGGCAAGCGCCACCCCCATCCGCACGAACCCGCGGCGGGTCCCCGTGAAGATGGCGGAGTACTACGTCGACTACTTCGAGCGGGTGGCCGAGGAGACCCTGGGGTCCGGAAGGTTCTCACGCACCGGCTACCGGTTCTATACATCTCTCGATCTCGTGCACCAGACCGCAGCGGAAAGGGCGGTGGCCGAGGGGCTGGCTGAGCTCGGGGAAAAGAAGGGCTCCCACGAAGCGGAGGAGGACCCGCTCCAGGCGGCGCTGGTCGCCGTGGATCCGGCCACAGGGGAACTCACCGCCATGGTGGGGGGCCGCGACTACGGGAAGACCCAGTTCAACCGCGCCGTCGACGCCCGGCGCCAGCCGGGCAGCGCGTTCAAGCCGTTCGTTCTCCTTGCGGCCATGGAACAGGCCGTCGGCGGCAAGGGGGAGACCACGCTCGCGAGCACGATTTCGGGGGAGCCGATCTCCGTGGAGGGTCCGAACGGCAGGTGGACGCCCGAGAACTTCGGGAAGGAGGAATACGGAGTGATCTCGGTCCGCAGGATGATCGAAGAATCGGTAAACACCGCGGCGGTGAGGCTCGCACTCGACGTCGGCCTGCCCGAAGTGATCGCGGCGGTCCGGGACGCAGGGATCGAAAGCCCGGTCAGTCCCGTTCCTTCCCTGTCCCTGGGAAGCTTCGAGGTTACCCCGATCGAACTGGCATACGCCTACGCCACGATCGCGTCCGGGGGGACACGGTTCCGGCCCTTCACGCTCCGTGCCGTCACCGACGACGTGGGAGAATCCCTGCTGGTGGAGAATCCGGTACGGGAGAAGGCCGTAGACCCCCGCGCGGCCTATCTTGTCACCTACGCCCTCGAGGGGGTTCTCGACCGGGGAACGGGGAACACCGTCCGTCTGGCCGGGATCGATTTCCCCGCCGCAGGCAAGACCGGGACCACGGACGACTACCGCGACTCCTGGTTCGCGGGGTACACCCCCGACCTGGTATGCGTGGTCTGGGTGGGACGCGACGGCGGGGGGTCGACCGGACTCACCGGGTCCTCGGGTGCGCTTCGCATCTGGACGAAATTCATGAAATCGGTCTACCCGGCCGGGGGGAGGTACACGTTCCGCGCTCCCCCGGGGGTCACGATCGCGGAGATCGACCCGGAATCCGGATTCCTGACGACATCCGCCTGTCCGGAGTCCTTCCCCGAGGCGTTCCTCGAGGACCTGGTCCCAACGGAGACGTGTCCGCTCCACCCCTCCCACCCGATTGTGGACACGGTACGCAAGGGGTGGCGTGGTCTCCGCGATTTCTTCGAATCCCTCTTCCGGTAAATACCCCCGGGATCGGAGGGAGACGGCCGGCGGGGGTACACGGCCACCTCCTTTGGTGATATAAAGAAGAGTTTAAGCATCTGCAAGGCGGAGATCCCATGGACTACAAAACCACGCTGAACCTCCCTCAGACCGGGTTCCCGATGCGCGCGAATTTGACGCAGCGCGAGCCGGAAATCCTTTCCCGGTGGGAAAACGAACGCCTGTACCACCGGATTGTGGAGAAGCACCGGGGAAACCCGAAGTTCGTCCTCCACGATGGCCCCCCCTACGCGAACGGCCATATCCACATCGGACACGCTCTCAACAAGCTGCTGAAGGACTTCATCGTCAAGTACCGCGGCATGTCCGGTGCCTGGGCGGAGTACGTCCCCGGGTGGGACTGCCACGGATTGCCGATCGAGCACCAGGTAGACAAAAGCCTGGGGAACAGGAAGGAATCGATCACCACGGAGGAGAAGCGCCGTCTCTGCCGCGACTACGCCACGAAGTTCATCGACATCCAGAGGGAGGAGTTCCGGAGACTCGGGGTCCTGGGGGACTGGGAAAACCCGTACCGGACCATGACGTTCGACTACGAAGCGGGGATCCTGAGGGAGTTCGGTCGATTCGTGGAGACCGGCGCGGTGTACAAGGGAACGAAGCCCGTGTACTGGTGCCTGACCTGCAGGACCGCCCTCGCGGAGGCAGAGGTCGAGTACGCCGACCACACCTCCCCTTCCATCTACGTGAAGTTCCCTTTCGCGGACCCTCCGGAGAAGATCCACCCGGCGCTTGCAGGCAAGAAGGTATCCTTCGTCGTCTGGACGACCACCCCCTGGACGATCCCCTCGAATCTCGGCATCGCGCTCCATCCGGAGTATTCCTACGTCGCGATCGAAGCGGACGGCGAGGTGGTTGTCGTCGCGGAAGGGTTGGCTGAGCGCTTCGCGAGCGAGGTCGGTCTTTCGGGATTTTCGCGACTGGCGACCTTCGGAGCCGGGCATCTGGAGAGGCTTCGTTGCCTCCATCCCTTTCTCGGCCGCGACTCCCTCCTCGTGCTGGGGGACTACGTCACGCTCGACGCCGGAACCGGATGCGTTCACACGGCCCCCGGGCACGGGCGCGAGGACTACGAAACGGGTCTCAAGTACGGGCTGGAGATCTATGCACCGCTCGACGACGAGGGGCGTTTCACCCCCGACGTCCCGTTCTTCGGGGGAATGCAGGTCTTCGAGGCGAACCCGCGGGTGAACGAGAAGATCGAAGAAGCCGGAGCGATGCTTCGGCAGGACCGGATGACGCACTCGTACCCGCACTGCTGGCGGTGCAAGCAGCCGGTCATCTTCCGGGCGACCAAGCAGTGGTTCATCTCGATGGACGGGACCGGCCTGCGCGGAAAGGCCCTCGACCAGATCCGGAAGGTGCGGTGGATCCCCGCCTGGGGACAGGAACGGATCGAGGGGATGATCGAGAACCGTCCGGACTGGTGCATCTCCCGCCAGCGGGCCTGGGGCGTGCCGATCGCAATCTTCCGGTGCGAGTCGTGCGGGCACCACCTCCTCGACCGGAAGCTGATCGACCACGTCGCCTCGTTCTTCGAGAAGGAGGGCGCCGACGCCTGGTACAACCGCGAGGTGGAGGACCTGCTTCCCCCCGGGACGTCCTGCCCCTCCTGCGGCGGGTCCGCCTTCGGGAAGGAAAGCGACATCCTCGACGTCTGGTTCGAATCCGGCGTCTCGTACGCCTGCGTGTGCGAGGGGAAGGAAAATCTCGGCGTGCCGGTCGACCTCTATCTCGAAGGGTCCGACCAGCACCGCGGATGGTTCCACTCCACGCTCCTGGCGGCTGTCGGGACCCGGGGAATCGCCCCGTACCGGGCCGTCCTCACCCACGGGTTCGTCGTGGACGGGAAGGGGGAGGCGATGCACAAGTCGAAGGGGAACGTCGTCGCCCCCGAGGAGATCATCCGGAAACACGGGGCCGAGGTCCTTCGGCTCTGGGTGGCAGCCGAGGACTACCGTGACGACATCCGGATCTCCCCGGACATCCTCGCCCGCCTGACCGAGGCGTACCGGAAGATCCGGAACACGATCCGCTACCTGCTGGGGAACCTGCAGGACTTCCATCCCGGGCGGGACGCGGTCCCGTACGACCGCATGGAGGAGATGGACCGGTATGCCGTAGCCCTCTTTCACCGGCTCGCCGGGAAGGTCCGGAAGGCGTACGAAAACTACGAGTTCCACGTCATCTTCCACTCGGTGAACAACTTCTGCTCGGTGGACATGTCCAGCTTCTACCTGAACGCGCTCAAGGACCGCCTCTATTGCTCCCGGGCGGACGACCCGGCACGCCGGTCCGGGCAGTCCGCGCTGTTCGAGATCGCCCGCGATCTCCTGCCCCTGATCGCCCCCGTCCTCTCCTTCACCGCGGAGGAGGCCTGGGGGTATCTCCCTTCATTCCCCGGGAAACCGGAGAGCGTCTTCTTGACGGACATGCCGGAGCCGATGGATCTGCCGGAGGCCGACGAGATCGCGGCGCGGTGGGAGCGGATCCAGGCGGTCCGCGCCGAGATCGCCCAGCCGCTCGAGGCGGCGAGGAGGGAGAAACGGATCGGGAGCGACCAGGATGCGCTCGTCATCGTCGCTCCGGGACCGTTCGAAGACCTGTTCGAAAACCGTCGGCGCGAGATCCGGGAGGTGCTGACCGTGTCCGGCCTCGAGGTCGGCGATGTGTCCGGCCCCGGCGTCTATGAAAGCCCGGCTTTCCCCGGTCTCGCCGTCCGCGTGGAAAAGGCCTCGTGGGAAAAATGCGAGCGCTGCTGGAACCACACGCCGGATGTCGGGAACGTGCCGTCCGCCCCCGAGTTGTGCGAACGGTGCGCCGCCACAACCCGCGCCTGAACGCTTCAATGCCCGGACTTCGCAAATTCGCCTTCCCCATTCTGGCGGCAGCCGGGATCGCGGTCGCCGACCAGTGGTCCAAGGCCTGGATCGTGGCGCGCTTCAACCCGTACGAAGCCAAGGCGGTCCTCGTCGACTTCTTCCACCTCGTCCACATCCGGAACACGGGCGTTGCGTTCGGGCTCCTGTCCAACCTCAACCCGAAGTGGGTGAACCCCCTGCTCATCGCGGCCACGGTATTCGCCATCGGGGGGGTAATCGCCTACATCCACTTCCTCCCGCGCCGGGGGCCCGCGCCGTTCGGCCTGGGCCTCATCCTGGGAGGGGCGCTGGGCAATCTCATCGACCGCGCCCGGTACGGATACGTGGTGGACTTCCTGGACGTCCACTGGCACCACCATCACTGGCCAGCCTTCAACGTGGCCGACATCGGAATCTCCGTCGGTGTCGTCCTCCTTCTCCTGGACATGCTGTATTGGCCGAACGATCCGGAGCCTTCCTCCTCCTGAAGCAGCAGGAAGGAGGGGGGTGCTTGTTTTCCCGCCGCCCGGGTGTATACTGCATACAGGTGTCGCAGCGCCTCTAAACGCGTATCCACGCTGTGCCATGCAGCGGAAGTGTCGCGTACCGCATCGGGGTGACGCCGCAGAATGTCCATGGACCGGACATCGCATCAGCACGGGACCGCTTCCGCCCCTCCCCGCGGCGGACCTTCCCCGACGGAAACCACCCGGCCCGCGCAACGCAGCATGCGGTGGTACCAGAGCATCGAGTTCAAGATTATTCTTTCCGTCGCCATCACCACCATGGTGATCAACGGGTTCTTCACGTTCCTGTATCTGGGCGTCCAGGCGAGGCACCTCGACGAAACGATCCTGAAGAACGCCATCCAGCTTAGCGAGACGATCAAGAAATCGATCCAGTACGACATGATCAAGAACCGCAAGGAGCACGCGTGGCGGATCATGCAGACCATCGGGGAGCAGGAGGGGATCGAGAAGGTCCGGATCTACGGGAGCGACGGCACGATCCTCTTCTCGACCACCCGGGATGAGCGGGGAACGATGGTGGACAAGAAGGCGGAGGCCTGTTACGCGTGCCATGCGAAGGAAGCCCCCCTCGAGAAGCTCACTTCCTCATCGAGGAACAGGATCTTCCCTTCCGGCAAGGGGTACCGGATCCTCGGCATGATCAACCCGATGTACAACGACCGGGAGTGCTTCTCCGGGGAGTGCCATGCCCACCCGGCGTCCCAGAAAGTCCTGGGCGTCATCGACATCACGATGACGCTGGCCGAGGAGGACGCCGAGATGCGATCCGCGCGCGGGCAGATCATCATCTTCAACATCCTGTCGATCGTATCGATATCGGCCATCGCGGTGCTCGCCCTGATGTTCTTCGTGGCGAACCCGGTCAAGCAACTCGTCTTCGGGACCAACCGCGTGGCCCAGGGGGACCTGGCCCATGTCATCCCCATCGATTCGGACGACGAGATGGGACATCTTGCGCGCTCGTTCAACCACATGACGGAGAGCCTGCAAAAGGCGAACGACGAGATCCGCGAATGGATCCGGACCCTGGAACAGAAGGTCGAGGAGCGGACGAAGGAGCTCAAGGAGACCCAGTTCCAGCTGATGCACACGGAGAAACTGGCCGCATTGGGAAAGATCGCGGCGACGGTGGCGCACGAGATCAACAACCCGCTTACGGGGGTCTTTACCTACGTCAAGCTCATGGAAAGGAAGATCGAGGAGGGGAAAGACGCCGCACCCGACGTGGAAAAATTCCGGGAGTACCTCTCCACCATGAGCAGGGAGGTACAGAGAACGAGCGCGATCGTCCACAACCTGCTCGACTTCACGCGCCCCAAGGAACTGGCCAGAAAAGTGGTCAACCTGAACTCCCTCGTGGACGAATCGCTCGGAATAGTCCGGAACAAGCTGGCCATCTCCAACATCACTTTGGAAAAGGAGATGGACCCCCTTCCGGACATCCCGGCGGACCCCTCGCAGATGAAGCAGGTGTTCATCAATCTCATCATCAACGCGTGCGAGGCCATGGAGGGAGGAGGGGTCCTCACCATCAAGTCCTGGCACGACAGTTCCCGGAACACGGAGATGGTCTCATTCGCCGACACCGGCCCCGGGATCTCTCCCGAAGAGCTGGGCCACGTGTTCGACCCGTTTTACACTACAAAGGAGAAGGGGACGGGCCTGGGACTTGCCGTCGTCTACGGGATCATCACAAGGCACAACGGAAGGATCGAGGTCAAGAGCAGTCCCGGGAGCGGGACGGAGATGGTCGTATCCATTCCGACGGACTGACAAGGAGCCGGCAAGATCGACGACGCAATTTGCATACGACCGGTGGGACTGATCCCTGACGCCATGCTCCGGAAGCTGCAGGAACACCTGCAGGACTACCTCTCCCTCCCGGTGAGAATAACGGGGAACATGCCCCTGCCGGAAGGGAGCTTCGAGAGGAGCAGGAACCAGTACAACTCCACCCGGATCCTCCGGGAGATCCTCCGGGAGACTCCGGCCGACGCGATCAAGATCGTCGGGATCGTCGACAAGGACCTGTGCATCCCGATCCTGACATTCGTCTTCGGCGAGGCCCAGCTGGGGGGGATGGCGTCGCTCGTCTCGATCGCGAGGCTCAGGCAGGAATTCCACGGGCTCTCCCCCGACGACGGGATCCTGTTCGAGCGTCTGTGCAAGGAGGCCCTTCACGAGCTGGGCCACAATTTCGGGCTCATTCACTGCCACGACCGGGAGTGCGTGATGTACCTTTCCAATACCGTTATGGACGTTGACCGGAAGCAGAGCATCTATTGTGAAAGCTGCGACGCGGCCCTGTATGGGAAAACCGAACCGTGGAGGGTGTGACCATGGAGCCGAAAGTGAACATCCTGATCGTCGACGACGAGGAGATCGTCCGGGAATCCCTGGCGAACTGGCTCGAGGAGGACGGATACGAGGTGGAGACCGCCGAGAACGGCGCCCGGGCGCTTGAGCGCCTCCCGGCGAAGGATTGGAACCTGGCGATGGTCGACCTGAAAATGCCCGGCATGGACGGGATCCAGCTCATGGACGAGATCCGGAAGGCCAGGCCCGACACGATCGTCATCATCATGACCGCCTACGCGACGGTGGACACCGCCGTGCAGGCGATGAAGAAGGGGGCGTACGACTACATCGTGAAGCCCTTCAACCCGGAAGACCTCTCGATGACCATCCGGAAGATCATCGAGCACCAGAAACTGGTGAAGGAGAATCTCTATCTCCGGAAGGAGCTGAAGAAACAGTACCGTCTCCACGACATGGTGAGCAAGAACCACAAGATGGTCGAGATCTTCGAGCTCGTCAAGACCGTAGCCAAGAGCAACTCGACCGTGCTCGTGCAGGGGGAAAGCGGGACAGGGAAGGAGCTTCTGTCCCGGGCCATCCACATGGAAAGCCCGCGGAAGGACGCGCCCTTCGTGACGGTCTCGTGCGCCGCCCTCACGGAGAGCCTGCTGGAGAGCGAGCTGTTCGGGCACGAAAAGGGAGCCTTCACCGGGGCGGACCAGGCAAGAAGCGGAAAGATCGAACTTGCCAAGGACGGCACGCTCTTTCTCGACGAAATCGGCGATATAAGCCTCAAGCTGCAGATGGACCTTCTCCGGGTTCTGGAGGAGAAGGAGTTCCGGCGCGTCGGGGGGACCCAGCTGATCCCCGTCAACTCCCGGATCATCGCCGCCACGAACCGGGAGCTTACGAAGGCCATCGAGGAGGAAAAGTTCCGGGAGGACCTCTATTACCGTCTGAACGTCATCTCGGTAACCATCCCTCCCCTGCGGGAGAGGAAGGAGGATGTCCCCCTGCTCGTGGAGCACTTTCTCGAGCGGTTCAACATCGAGATGGGGAAGAACGTCGAAGGGGTGGCCGAGTCCGCCATGCGCCTGCTCCTGGATTACGGCTGGCCGGGCAACGCCCGCGAATTGCGAAACGTGATCGAGCGGGCAATGGTGGTCACGAAGGCAAAGATGATCCTCGAGGCCGACCTGAGCCTCCCGCAGGCGCCCGGGGTGTCCGTGTCCGACAGCCGGGGCAAATCCCTCTCCGAAATGGAGAAGATACACATTCGCCGGATCCTCCACGAGAACCGTTGGAACATCATCCGGTCCGCCCAGGTTCTCGGAATCGACCGCGTCACGCTCTACAACAAGATCCGGAAATACGAACTGAAGAGGGAAACAGTGTTGAAAATTTAAACATGCTGTTGAAGTTCTCTACAGTCCAAGTCGTTGAAAAACTTAACGTTAATTTTTTAACCGGCAAACTGTAGAGATTTTCTACATTCCCCTTCCTTTTCATTCGTACAATCGCCATCCCCCACTCGCGTAAAATCTTCAGGTTTTCCAGTCATATACTATCCTTTTGTCTTCCCCTGTCCGCTCCGGCACGCACATTGCCATATACAGAGGCAAGAGAGGAGGTGGAAAAGATGGCATACCTCATCCTCGCATTCATTTACCTCGTCGTGTTGGCATGTGTGGGTTTCAGGACGGCATGATGGATAACGCCGTGAAAAAAAGAGGTGCGCCGATGGGAGAAGATAAGTGCCCGTTTCTGGAAATGACGGCGGTGACGTTTTGCAAGGCGTTTCCCACAAAAAAGATGATCCCGGTCGACCGGGCCTCCTCGGTGAAGGGCCTGTGCCATACCGGGAACTACCGGCTCTGCTCCGCCTTTCGGGAGATCGACGGCCACGAAAGCGCAGCGGATACCGTGCGCGGGTTTTCCCTCCGCCCCGACTATTACTACCATCCTCGACACCTGTGGGTTTCCCCCGGGAAGGAGAGCGATGCGGAGGCAAGGGTGGGCATCGACGATTTTTCGCAAAGGCTCGTCGGGAGGATCGACCGGGTCTCCCTGCCGCCGGAGGGCTCTTCCGTGAGGGACAACAGCGTTTGCCTCCTGCTCCATTCCGGCAACAAGACGGCCCGGATGGTGGCGCCGGGGGAAGGGACCGTCTGTGCGGTCAACAAGAAGGTGGCAGACGACCCGGGAACGATCAACCGGGACCCCTACGAAGAGGGGTGGATATTCTCGTTGCGCCCAGGCGGGGACTGGCTCTCGCGCCTGTACCACGGAAGCGTGGCGCGGCAGTGGCTCGACTGGGAGGTGGAAAGGCTCCATCGGATGTTCAGCAACGACCTGGGAATCACCGCGACGGACGGGGGAGAAACTCTCCCGGACATCAGCAGCAGGTTGAACGAGGCGCAATGGAGCAGGATCGTAGCCCTGTTCCTTGGATAAGGAGGTGATGGAAATGGTACTCGCACTCGTACTCGCAACGATCGCCACCTTCCTCCTCATCGAACTCGCGTTCCGGATGTGGAGCAGAAGGGCAAAAGAGAGGGCCGACACTATCGCTCCGGCGCTCCGGACAGCACTCGTTCCGGCTGCGCTGCCCGCGTTCCGTCTGCCGGGAGGGCTTTTCTACCACAGCGGACACACCTGGGCCCACCTGACGCCGGCGGGGGAAGCGGAGATCGGCATCGACGATTTCGCGCAGGGGATCATCGGAAGAATCGACCGGATCGAGCTCCCCCGGCCCGGGGAACGGCTCCGGCAGGGCGAGAAGGCGTTCACCGTGGTCCAGGGGAACAAGAAGATCGATTTCGTCTCCCCTCTCGACGGGATCGTCAGCGCCGCGAACGACGACCTGAACGCCGACACCGGGATGCTCAAGAAAGACCCGTACCGGTCGTCCTGGCTCCTCTCCGCGATGCCGACAAACGTCGCGCAGAACATCAAGAAGCTCAGGATCGCCGGGGACGCCGCGGCCTGGCTCGAGAGAGAGCTGATGGTCTTCCTCGAGTTCATCACGCTCCACAGGGCGACGCCGCAGGAGGTGGGAATCACGATGCAGGACGGAGGCCACTGCATCGAGGGCGTCACGGAATCGATCGACGGGGAGCTCCTGCAGCTTCTGGTCAGGAAGTTCTTCCGGTAGGGACTCCTGGGCGAACGGATCGCCCGCAAAAACAGGAGGAAAACCGATGAGTGTGAACCGACGGGATTTTCTGAAAATCGCAGGCATGGCGGGCAGCACCCTGCTCGCCGGAGCACCCGGACAGTCGGAGGCGGCCGTGGCCAGCGTCGAGTTCTACGGTTTGCTGATCGACACCACGAAATGCATCGGGTGCCGAAGCTGCGAGGAGGCGTGCAACGAACAGAACGGGTTGCCCGAGCCGGAGGTCCCCTTCGACAGGGAAAGCGTCTTCGAAACGAAAAGGGACACTTCTCCCGGCGCCTACACCGTCCTAAACCGGTTCCCGAACGAGAAGGACCCCGACAACCCCGTCTTCGTTCGGCGACAGTGCCTCCATTGCTGCCAGCCCGCCTGCGCATCGGCCTGTCTGACCAAAGCGATGGAAAAAACGAAGGAAGGTCCGGGCATCTACAACAAGGACCGTTGCATGGGGTGCCGGTACTGCATGATCGCGTGTCCCCAGGACATCCCGAAATTCGAGTACGGCAGCGCCTTCCCGTACATCCGGAAGTGCATCTTCTGCTACGACCGGCTGAAGACGGGGGAGCGGCCCGCCTGCGTGGACGCATGCCCGGAGGACGCCACCATCTTCGGGACGAGGAGGGAGTTGCTCGAGATCGCGAGAACCCGGATCTACGAGAACCCCGACAAGTACGTCCACCACGTCTACGGGGAGCACGAGGTCGGCGGCAGCGGGACCATGTACCTCTCCGCCGTTCCGTTCGAACAGCTCGGGTTCCGGACCGACCTGGGGACGACGCCCTACCCGGAACATACGTCGGGATTCCTGTACGGCGTCCCTCTCGTCTTCGTCCTGTGGCCGTCCATACTCATCGGCCTGAACTACCTTGCCGAGGACAGAAACAAGGAGAAAAACCATGAAGAGGAAGGGTAACGACATCGGAAGGCCGCGGAAGGCCCTTCGTGACGTCCGCGAATTCGCGCGGTTCCTCGCATCCGAGATGAAGCCGAAGGGGAAGATCTGGACGCCCTTCAACGTCATCAGCGGCACGATCATCGCGGTCGGACTCGCCCTGATCGCGATCCGGTTCTACAAGGGCCTCGGGGCGGTCACCAACCTCTCCCAGGACTACCCGTGGGGAATCTGGATCGGGTTCGACGTGATCACCGGGGTGGCGTTCGCAGGAGGCGCCTACGTGCTGACCTTCGTCGTCCACATCATGAAGTTCGAAAAGTACGAGCCCATCGTTCGGGTGACGGTCCTGAACGGCTTTCTCGCGTACGTCTTCTACGCCGGGGCGCTGCTCCTCGACCTGGGCCGTCCCTGGAACGTCGTGAACCCGATCATCGGCAACTCGTTCGGGCTGAGCTCGGTCCTCTTCCTGGTGGCGTGGCACTTCCTCCTGTACATGATCTGCGAGTTCATCGAGTTCTCCCCGGCCATCGCGGAGTGGCTGAACTGGGAAAAGACCCGCCGGATCGTGGAGAAGATGACGATCGGAGCGGTCATCTTCGGCATCACCCTCTCCACGCTCCACCAGTCCGGACTGGGCGCCCTCTTCCTCCTGGCGCCCGCCAAGATCCACCCGCTGTGGTATTCGCAATACATCCCGGTCCTGTTCTTCGTGTCGAGCATCTTCGCCGGGCTGTCGATGGTGATCATCGAGAGTACCTTCACCCACAGGATCTTCCACCACAAGATCGGGACACGGCTGCGCGCCTCCCACGACGATATCATCCTCGGCCTCGCCAAGGGATGCATCGGAGCGCTTTTCGCCTACCTGTTCCTGAAGGTCATCGAACTGGTCCACAGCGGGCACTGGAACCTCCTCGCCACGCCGATGGGCTACTGGTACCTCGTGGAGATCCTGGGCTTCGTGGTGCTCCCGATCTTTCTGTTCGGAGCCGCGATCCAGAGACGAAACGTGCGGCTCGTCCAGTTCACGTCGTTCTTCACGGCGATCGGGGTGGTCCTCAACCGGCTGAACGTATCCGTCATCGCGTTCAAGTGGTACGCGCCGGTCCGGTATTACCCCTCCTGGATCGAGATCTGGGTGACGCTGGCCGTAATCTGCATGGAATTGTGGGCGTTTCGTTGGGTGATCAACCGGATGCCGGTCTTTAAGGAGCACCCGTCGGTAACAGAGGTGAAGGAAGAAATCATCCCCGTCGGGGAGGTGGTGAGATGGAAGGCTTCAGCTTCGTAGACATCTATGCGACGAAAGGGATCGAGTACCTCATCGTCATCGGGTTCCTGGCCATGTTCGTGTTCTTCTGCAGGTACCTGTCGTTTCGGACCGAGGAATCCGAGGAGGAAAGTGCATCCCCGGAGATCGTGGAGTGGTTCCGTGTCCCCAGGGAGCTCCATTTTCACCAGGGACACAGTTGGGCGATGGAAGGGCGCGACGGCGTAGCCAGCGTGGGGCTCGACGACTTCGCCCAGAAACTCGTCGGGAGGGTGGAGTCCGTCGACCTGCCCCCCGTCGGGTCGAGGCTGGCCCAGGGGGAGAAGGGGTGGATCCTCCGCGTCGGCTCCCGGGCCATCCCCATGCTCTCCCCGCTTGACGGCGAGGTCGTGGCCATAAACGAGGAAGCCGTGCGGTCCCCGGAAATCGTCAACGAGGACCCGTTCGGAAAGGGCTGGCTGCTGAAAGTCCGCCCGGAGAGGTTCGCCGCGAACCGGACGAGCCTGCTTTCGGGCCGGCTCGCCATGCGGTGGACGGAAGAGGTCCTCCACGGTCTCCGTCTCACGATGGGGGGGAGCCTGGGACCCCTCTACCAGGACGGCGGAACCACGCTGCCCGTGCACCAGGACGGAGGCACTCCCGTCACGGGGATTGCCCGGGCGCTGTACGGGGAAGAGTGGGAACCGAAAGTGAGGGAGCACTTCCTCACGGACACCACGGCCTGACACATCACGTGTAATCGGTTCCCGGGCCGCTCCGGACAGGATATCCGGGGCGGCCCTCCTTTATTTCTCCCACATCCTGTTCTCCCACATCCTGACCGATGGCGACCGCGTGACATGTTCCCATTCCTGTTTCGTCCTGGCGAAGATTGATCGAAGCCCTTCATGGACCGGGTGCCCACTGTCGAGGAAATAATACCGGTACTTCCCGGAGGCCCGGCCGCGTACGATCCCTGTTTCCTCCAGTTTTTTCAACTCCCTGAGAACGCCTCTAATGTCAGTCTCGGTGTGGCGGGAGATCAGCCTCGGATTGAGGGGCTCATCGGGGTACCTGAAAAAAAGTGCGAGCGTCCTGAACAGAGCGCGCGAAGAAAATAGTCTCTCGACCACGATAGTCCGCCGCCTCCATGGTTAATCTCGGTTGACGGGATAAGATCCCTGCAAACCCGGGACCAACCTTGGTTAAACCAAGGAGCACAGGGAGGGCTTTTGTGAAAATTGATGTCGAATTGGAGTGACCCCCTCCCGGTAGACAGATTATTGCTTCGGAATTGACTCGCCATGCTGGGTAACGGAGGATGGGGATTATGCCACGCAAATACGTTTACCACAGCACCGAGTTCAAGCTCCGC
>Ga0255054_10000441_pt1 | contig 24629 bp, 18 predicted proteins | sample JV7_2_23_MG_FD_188634 | JGI IMG/M metagenome (GOLD analysis project Ga0255054, IMG submission 188634) | Seawater microbial communities from Jervis Inlet, British Columbia, Canada - JV7_2_23 | ecosystem: Environmental > Aquatic > Marine > Inlet | place: Canada: British Columbia | collected... | reverse complement strand
GGGCAGCGCTTGTGACCATATGGACCACGTGAGAACCCAGATCTCTTATGCTTTGGTAGTGGCCTTTGTTGCTTGTATCATTTATCTGATTATAGGAATGTTATAGAAGAGAAATGAGTCGGTTTCTTGTAATGGGCGCGGGAAAGATGGGGATTGTTTTGGCTAAGGACCTTATTGAGTCTGATAATGGAAACAAGGTTACTCTTGTCGATATCAGTTCAAAACGGCTGCAAAAGGCCAAAAAATTCATCGGAGGCGAGAGGCTGATTCCTCTGCAAAGAGATTTGGAGAAGGAGAGAGAGAGGCAAGAGATTTTTAAAGGACAGGATGTAGCTTTAGCTGCTCTTCTCCATAAACATAGTCTTTTAGCACTAGAGACAGCAGTCCTTAAAGGAGTCCATTTTGTAGATTTAGTAGGGGAGAAGGCCTTAAATCGTTTCAAATATGATAACGAGGCCAAGAAAAAAAAGGTAACTATCATTTCTGGTTTAGGAGTTTCTCCAGGCATCACCAATATTTGTGTGGGAAGGGCAGTTCATCTGCTTGATGAGGTAGAAAAAGCCATGATTTATGTGGGAGGCAATCCTATTCATCCCAAGCCACCCCTTAATTACAGGATTGTGTACGCGGTTGAGAGCCTTCTCGATTTTTATGAGAGGAATGCTTTAGTTTTTATGAAGGGAAAAATAAAAGAAGTCCCACCATTATCAGGAGTTGAGTCCATCCAGTTTCCTCATCCTTTTTCAGAGATGGAGTGCTTTTACACAGACGGCTTAAATTCTCTTGTTCATACAATGAAAGGGAGAATAAAAGGCGAACTTGCCGAAAAAACGATTCGTTATAAAGGTCATGCTCAAGGTATTAAAATCCTTAAAGAATGCGGTTTTTTTTCGCGTCAACCCATCAAACTTCATGACACAAAGGTCATTCCTCGAGAACTTCTCGAGGTCCTTTTAGATTCAAAGATGAAATTAGGAAAAGAAAGAGATGCGACTTTGCTGAGGGTGGTTGTCGAAGGGAAGAAATCAAGCACGCCTACAACCCATATCTTTGAAATGATAGACCATTATGATTCAGAGAAGGATTATACTTCTATGGGAAAAACAACAAGCTTCCCTGCTTCTATTGCCGCTCAGATGATTGCTTCGGGGAAGATTGCCCAGAGAGGAAGTTTCTTTCCGGAAGAGATATTTCAGTCCGAATTGTACCAACCTCTCATGGATGCTTTGAAGGAACGAGGGGTGATAGTCACCCACAAAGTCATTTCTGATTAACCTGTTTTATTCATAAATTATGCCGACACCAATATTTATTTAGAGATATGATTTCTCTTCTGTAGGGGCTTGATTCATCAAGCCCACCTTTTTAATTATTTCAAAGGATTTGGATTCTCTTCTGTAGGGGCTTGATTCATCAAGCCCACCTTTTATTAATAATTCAAATTTCTATATAAAAAAAATGGTACTTTGGGGATAGTTACTTTTTTTCACTATATCTCTATTTTTTATTTGGACGGTGAAGTCGATCATCAAAAAATATTGAAATATTTTGCTATTCAGGGGGTGATTTTTATTAAAAATATTGCTTTTATTTTGAGACCTGATATAATTAAACCAAACCTTGTTTTGCTGGCTGGGCAGGGTTAATATAACCCTCCTACATTATCCCCTTTTCGCTTATTTTCCCCATACCCAAGACAGCCAGCACTCTATCTCATACTAATTTTTCTTTACCTGGTGTTTTTCTTTTAATACACTACTAAATCTGAATAAGATACTCTTCTGGGGAAAATAGAAAAGCCAGAGAAAATGAAAACATTCTGGAACAGACATTTTATTATTGCTTTGCTTGGCTTTTTCTTTTTATTCATGAGCATAACCCTTTTTTTTCTGTTTCCTCTTTTCCTCAACCAGTTTAATCCTTCCAAGAGCCAGATTGGATTGATTATGGGCATTCACAGTATTACGGCCATTTTTTTCCGGCCTATTTTCGGGCGCCTGGTCGATGTGAAGGGCAGAAAGAATATATCTCTCTTTGGAATAGCATTTTTGATTTTGACCTTACCCTTTTTTCACCTTATCAAGGATGCAGGAACCTTGCCAATCATTTTAAGAGCCCTGACAGGCATAGGCTGGGGCATTAGTATGACAGCCACTTTGACTATGTGCTCAGATTTAGCCCCTGTGGAAAGGTTAGCTCGTTCTATGGGTATAATCGGAGTTGCTGGTCTTATTTCTGTTGCTTTAGGCCCCATGGTTGCTGAGGAAGTCATCAATCGATTTGGCTACAGTGCTCTTTTTAATACAAGTTTAGGCTTTCTTTTTGCTTCTTTTTTATGCGTTTTGCTAACCAGGGAGGTCGCTAGATCTGATAATTCCCAGCATATCCTTAAGTCAAAATCTTTCTTGAATATTTCAATCACCACCATTCTCCTTATATCAATATTGACCATTGCCCAGGGAGCAACCAGGGGGGCGGTTGTTTATTTCATCGCTTTATTCGGAAAATCAATCTCTTTTGATAGAGTATGGCCTTTTTTTCTCTGCTTCTCAGGGGCGGCTGTTCTGACTCGCCTTGGAATCGGTGGGTTGTCAGATAAGTATGGGCGAAAGCAGATCATCTTTCCTGCTGTTTGTATCATCAGCCTCAACTTTCTTCTGATTTCTCAGGTAAAATCCATCTGGATGTTTATCATAGCAGGCGTTATCGGAGGTTTTGGTCAGGGGCTTATTTTTCCTGCTTTAACCACTTATATCATTGATATCTTAGGTCGAGAGAATAAAGGACTGGCTATAAGTCTTTACCTAGCCTTTTTTGATATAGGGATGGGATCTGGCTCGATCTTTTTTGGCTGGATCTCTGATCTCTTTGGATACAGAAAAATGTATTTTTTTGCCGGGATAGTCTTTTTCCTGGCAACTTTGATATTTACCTGGAAAGCACCGTCCCCCGCCTTAAAGAGGCAGAATTAATGTAAAGGTTTGATTTATTTATTTTTTTTCTTGATTCGTTCGAATCCTGATATTCCGATAAATTCCAGTTTTTCTTCTTTTTCCAATTCGTCAAATAGGAGATTTAAGCCCAGATTATCGCTTGAAATATGTCCTGCAATAACAACATTCAGCTTCGCTTTCTTTGCATTTTCGAGATGCTCCTCGCTCAGGTGCATGCCAACCAGCGTGCTGACACCGCTGTTCGCGTATTTCTCAAAGATATCTTTTGAGCCCCCTGTGCCTCCTGTCATATCTACGAATATTTTTCCACATTTGCTGTCTTCTGATCCGCTCACTATTTTGGGTGGCACCTGTAATTTAGCTGATTTTTTGTACTCAGGAATATTATTTAAGATTTTCATCAAATCTTTTAGCTTGTAGGGTTTTTCCTTTTCGAATCTTTTTTTCAAATAGTTCGTGACGCAGTTATCGGCAGGAGTATGGATACAAATCATTGGAATTCCAAAAACCCTGGCGATATCTACAGACCTGTTATGGTTCACGGGCATGAGCCTTCTTTCTATTTCACTTATTCTTTTTTCTAACAATTGTTCGGCCACACTGATAGTTATTCCGTAACTTGCCAATAAATCTGCCTGCAGCTTCATAACATCATATAACTGGGCGAGGGCATAGCCTTCAGGATGATGAGCGATGATCAAGTCGATCTTTTGATTCTGGTCCTTGTTCAGAAGGTAAGTAAAGATTATCTCTCCAACTTCCATGTCGATCCCTGTGACTACTTTCTTGACTTCTGTATTTAAATCTCCGTGTAAAACTCTTGTATCTGAAAAGGGATTAAACAATCTATCCTTATCATAGTATTCAGCCTCTTCATCCTTGAGCTTTTTGTATTTTTCTTTTTCTTCCTTCAAGATTGTTTTAATCTCCGCTTTTCCTCTTAAATCGTTTTCAATCCCTATCTCAACAGCTTTTTTGTATAATTTTTCAAGTTTCATTCTTTATGCTCCTTTTTTAGGATTTTTCTTTATACTCGTTTGACGCTCATCTTCTTTTTCTTTGAATTTAAAGCATATCTTATTATAAATGCGCTTGAAAGTTAAAGAACATAATTTGACTATTATCTCTTAAGCTATTATTTTATAATTAATAAAAATGAATAAGAAGGAATAATGGGATATGAAATGCCCTAAATGCCACTCTGCGAACCCAGCCGATAGCACATATTGCAGCAAGTGTGCTGCCTCGCTCTCTTCCCCAGAGAGGAGGCCCTCTTCTGGTACGATGACTCTTGAAATGCCCACAAAAGAACTATCCATCGGGAGCACTTTTGCCGGGAGATACCAGATCATTGAGGAGATAGGGAGAGGAGGAATGGGCAGAGTATATAAAGTCCTCGATAAGGATATTGAGGAAAAGGTGGCTTTAAAGCTCTTGAACCCTGAGATTGCTGCTGATGAGAAAATAATCAAACGCTTCCGGAACGAACTAAAATTTGCCCGCAAGATAACCCACAAGAATGTATGCCGGATGTTTGATCTTAACGAGGAAGAGGGAATGCCATATATCACCATGGAATATGTGCCTGGTGAAGATTTAAAGAGCTCCGTAAGAAGAATGGGACAATTAACTATTGGGAAAGCTATCAGCGTTGCCAAACAAATTTGTGAAGGGCTGGATGAAGCTCACCGACTGGGAGTTGTGCATCGGGACATGAAGCCTCAGAATATAATGATTGATGGCGAGGGAAATGCCCACATCATGGATTTTGGGATAGCCCTATCTGTCGAGACGAAAGGAGTAACAGAAGCAGGAATGATAATCGGAACTCCGGAATACATGTCTCCTGAGCAAGTCGAAGGAAAGCAGGCTGATAAGCGCTCAGATGTTTATTCTTTGGGAGTGATTATTTATGAGATGGTGACAGGGAGAGTACCTTTTGAAGGAGATACGGCTTTAAGCATAGCTCTGAAGCATAAAAGCGAGATGCCCCGAAAACCTAAAGAACTCAATGACCTTATTCCCCCGGATTTAAATCGATTAATTCTTAAATGTATGGAAAAGGATAAAGAGAAGAGATTCAAAGGGGCAGATGAACTTCTTTCGGAATTAATCAATATAGAACAAGGCATGCCCACTCAAGAGAGAGTGGTTCCGAAGAGGATTTCCCTTACTGCACGAGAGATAACAGTCCAGTTTAAGATGAAGAAAATCTTTGTCCCTGTTGCAGTAGTGGCAGCTCTTATCATAGCAGGATTGGTTATCTGGCAGCTCTTACCTCAAAAGCAGGCTATTCCTACTTCCTTTCCCTCAGATAAACCTTCCTTAGCTGTCATGTATTTTGAAAACCTTACCGGAGATGAGAGTTTAGATCATTGGAAAAAAGCTATTTCTGATTTGCTTATCACAGACCTCGCCCAATCGAAATATATTAAAGTAATGAGTGCCGAGAGTCTTTTCAACACGCTTTCGAAAATGAATATGCAGGAAGCCAAGAGCTATCCTTCAGATGCTTTAAAGGAAATAGCTGCCCAGGGCGGAGTAGAGCATATCTTGGTGGGAAAAATCATGAAGTCAGCTGATGCGTTCCGAATAGATACTGTACTTCAAGAAGCAAGCACTGGGGAAATCATAGGTTCAGAACGGGCAGAGGGAAAAGGCGAGGAGAGTTTTTTCCCGATGGTTGATGAGTTAACCACGAAAATCAAGAGGAGTCTTACTATTTCTGATGAAAAGACAGCAGGCGATATCGATAAAGAAGTGGGGAAGATTACGACCAGCTCCCCCGGGGCTCTTAAGTATTATGTTGATGCAAGAAAGTATCACTATAAGGGAGATTATAATCAGAGTATCCAGTTAATGGAGAAAGCAGTGGCTATTGATCCTGAGTTTGCCATGGCTTATAAAGGCATGGCCGCTTCTTATAGCAATCTTCGTAATTATTCTGAGGAGAGAAAATACCTTCAAGAGGCATTGGAGCTGATTGATCGAGTCTCGGATAAAGAACGATATCTCATCCAGGGAGATTTCTATTGGCGGTCGGAAGAAACCTATGATAAGGCGATCAAAGCATACACAAAAGTAGTGGAGCTTTATCCCGACGAAGAGGTTGCAAATGTCAACCTGGCCTTAATATATAAGAGCTTAGAGGAATGGGATAAGTCTGCAGAGCGATTTGAATTTTTAAGACGGAGGGGATCGAAGAATTTTTTTATATACACAAACCTTGCCATTGTCTACTGGTACAAAGGAGATTATGAAAAAGCTAGAGAAGTTCTTGAGAGATATCTGAATGATTTTTCAGATAATGTTCTTATCAATGGCCTCTTAGCCTATAATTATCTTTTTCAAGAACGATATGACCGCGCCCTCGTAGAAATAGATAAAGCTATTTCCCTTGATCCAACAATTTTAAGAAATCTCTACATAAAGGGTGATATTTACCACATAAAAGGTGATTTGATTCAAGCAGAAAGAGAATACCAGAAGATGATAGATACGGGCGAGAATGCAGGTCAGTACTACGGAAGAGACAGGTTTGCAGCTTTGTATTTATTACAAGGAAAGTTTGAGAAATCAGAAAATCAGCTAAAAATGGGAGTTGAGCTGGTCAAAGAGCTTGGCGCTAAAGGAGAGGAATCGGAATTCCATATAAAATTAGCCTACCTGTACCTAAAATTGAGGAAATTTGAGGATGCCTTGGAGGAGTGTAATAAATCTTGGACTTGTGCTGTGGAAGCGGAAGACCTGGCTGACCAAAGAAATGTTTTGCTTTTCAAGGGACTGATTTACCTTGAGATGGAATCGCTGGGTGAAGCCCAGAAAACAGCAGATGAGCTAAAAAAATTGATCAGGAAAGAACAGAACAAGAAATTAATTAGAGATTACCATCATCTTGCAGGAATGATAGAGTTCACAAAAATGAATTTCGCTAAGGCGATCAAAGAGTTCAAGAAAGCAATGTCTCTCTCATCTCTTCAACATTCATTTAGCGCGTTATTCGTAAATTCTTTGGCATTAGCCTATTACGAAGCAGGGGATTTAGAGAAAGCTCGAGAGGAGTGTGAAAGGATAATCGCCCTAACTTATGGAAGGCTCTATTATGGAAATATATATGTAAGGAGTTACTACATGTTAGGGAAGATTTACCAGGAAAAAGGACTGAATAAAAAAGCCCTGGAGCATTATAGAAGATTCACCGATCTCTGGAGAGAAGCTGAGCAAGATTTTCCTGAGATTACTGATGCAAAAAAGCAAATAGCTGCCCTCCAAACTTTGTAATTTTCCGTAAGAAGCATTTCAAAAAAAGGGAAACTCTAATCAAAATTTCCTTTGTACCTGCCATGAAATCTGGTAGTATATATTTGGTATTTACTCCCTATTAGGAGAATCCAGTAAAAGGAATAATTTCTGCCATTGTAAATGGAGGTGTGATAATGAAGAGGCCACTTGTGGTTCTTATGTTTATTGTCATGTTTTTTCCGTGCGCTGTGTTAGCTCAGGACCAAGATTTCGGATTGGGTTTTATGATAGGAGACCCAACTGCGATTAGTTTTAAGAAATGGACTGGAAGTAAAACCGCCTTTGACGGCGGTGTTGGTTGGTCTTTCAGCGGTCAGAATTCATTGCATTTACACGCGGATTATCTTGTTCACAGGTTTGATCTAATTAAAGTCGAGAAGGGAAGGCTTCCTCTTTATTTTGGTCTTGGAGCTAGACTCAAACTTGGAGATCCAACTAGATTTGGTGTTCGCATCCCTGTAGGTATAAGCTACATCTTTGAAGAAGCATCCTTAGATATTTTTTTTGAGCTAGTTCCTATATTTGATTTAGCACCTGATACAGACTTTAAAATTGCCGGGGGCATTGGTATCAGATATTATTTTTAATAACAAATAAATAAAAAGCACCTTCTTATCCCCAACTTAGGAATTTGCAGTAATTTTTAATAGAGAATTTGGATAATGGACACAAAAAAATTAAGAGATGATGCCTTAGCTATCTTTAACGCGGGAGTAAAGGAGGTTGATCCTGTCGATGCCATCAAGCGTTATCTCAAACTTGAAGATGGCTTTTTATCAGTAGAAAACCGGACATATGACCTTGCGAATTATAAAGGAGTCTATATCATTGGAGCAGGAAAGGCATCGGCAGCCATGGCTAAGCCAATAGAGGAAATTCTCGGTGATCGAATTAAGGGCAGTGCTGTCAACGTCAAGTACGGGCATGCCGTCCAGCTAAAAATAGTCCGCGTCAATGAGGCTGGCCATCCTATCCCGGATGAAGCGGGCCTGAAGGGAACCAAACAGATCATTCAACTCCTTCAGCAAACCGGGGATAAAGACCTTGTTATTTGTTTGCTCTCTGGAGGCGGTTCAGCCCTGCTACCCTGTCCCGTCGAGGAGTTAACGTTAGAAAATAAACAACAGGTCACAAAACTGCTCCTGGAGGTTGGGGCCACAATACAGGAGATAAACGTAGTACGCAAACATATATCACGGATAAAAGGTGGGCAGCTGGCACGATTAGTCTATCCATCAACTTTAATTTCCCTGATTCTCTCCGATGTCGTTGGCGATAAATTGGACAGCATTGCTTCAGGACCAAATGTTCCTGACACCAGCACCTTCAGCGATTGCCAGCATATTTTGGATAAGTACAGCATTAAAAAGAAAATCCCCGCGGCTGTTCTAGAGCATTTAGAGAAAGGTGCCAGCGGGGAGATAAAAGAAACGCCCAAGGCCGATGACCCTGTCTTTAAGAAGACCCAGAACGTAATCATCGGAAGCAATATTCTGGCTGTCAAGGCAGCCATGAAGAAAGCTCAAGAACTGAAGTATCACAGCCTTATCCTTTCTTCCTTCATTGAGGGTGAAACGAGAGAAGTGGCCAAAGTGCATGCCGCCGTGGCTAAGGAAATTCTCAGCACTGGCTCTCCTGTTCCAAGGCCCGCCTGCGTTATTTCTGGTGGGGAAACGACGGTCACCATTCGAGGCAAAGGATTAGGTGGGCGAAATCAGGAGTTTGCGCTGGCAACGGCGATTGAAATTGATGGATTGGAAAATGTGGTTATTTTATGCGGCGGCACGGATGGAACAGATGGACCGACAGATGCTGCTGGTGCGCTTGCTGATGGAAAGACGGTGCGCCGAGCTATAGCGCAGGGATTGAACGCAGAATTTCACCTCCGAGAAAATGATTCCTATCATTTTTTTGAGCCTCTTGGCGATTTACTCATCACCGGACCGACCTATACTAATGTGATGGACCTGCGATTGGTAATAGTAGGTTGAAAGGAATTTTCTATGCCTAGAACAAAAATTGTCTGCACCATCGGTCCCGCCTCTAGATCTCCAGAGATTCTCAAGAAACTTACCAAGGGAGGCATGAATGTCGCTCGGTTGAATTTCTCTCATGGGACCCAATCCGAACATCTTGAAGTTATCGAGAGAATCAGGAGCCTTGCCGCAAAATCAGGGATACCCGTTGCCATTCTCCAGGATTTGGCGGGTCCAAAGATCAGGATCGGCAAGATTAAAACGGGCATAATTACTCTTAAATCAGGAGCACTGTTCACCTTGACAAATCAGCAGAATTTTGGCGATGAAAAAAGAGTTTCTATAAGCTATCCTGATCTTCCTAAGGATGTGAAACCAGGAGACACTTTGTTGTTGAGTGATGGTGCGCTAGAGCTGGAAGTGCTCGAGGCGACAGACCAAGATGTAAGATGTAGAGTGATCATTGGAGGCTCGCTCAGTTCATTCAAAGGGATCAATCTGCCATCTCGCTCAATCAAGGCGCCGAACTTGACCAAAAAAGATAAAGAGGATCTGGCTTTCGGCATCGAGAATGAGGTCGATTATGTTGCCCTCTCCTTTGTTAGGAGTGCAGTGGATGCGACAGTGGCAAGAAACTTCATCGAGAAACGCGGAAGTGCTATTCCCATCATCGCCAAGATTGAGAAGCACGAAGCTTTGGAGAATATAGATGAAATCATCCCTGTTGTGGATGGGATTATGATAGCTCGGGGTGACCTTGGTGTGGAGATTCCCCTGGAGAAAGTGCCGCTGGTTCAGAAGTCGTTGATTCAAAAGTCAAATCAGGCCGGTAAACCGGTTATCACAGCGACTCAAATGCTGCGTTCTATGGTGGACAGTCCCCGACCTACTCGGGCTGAGGTGACGGATGTAGCGAATGCAATTTTTGACGGCACTGATGCTGTGATGCTATCCGAAGAGACAGCGATAGGGAAGTTTCCAGTTGAGTCGGTAGCCACGATGGCCAGGATTGCTGAGGACGCTGAATCGGGCTTTCCGTTCGAGACATGGACACATCGGTTAGGACCAATAAGTGAAAAATCCTTGCCCGAGGCTGTCGGCTATGCAGCCTGTAATTTGGCAGAAAGCATAAATGCCTCTTCAATCATTACGTTTACCCAGACAGGCAGCACTGCGCGACTTGTAGCTAAATATCGACCTCGACGTCCTATTCTGGCGATGACGCCGCTGGAGAAGACCTATCGCCGCCTTGAGCTCGTATGGGGCGTTGTACCTTTCTTAAGCGAAACCATGAAAAATACCGATGAGATGATAGATAGAGCGTTCAAAATTGCGCTTCAATCAGGGGTTGTCAAGCGCGGGCAGATAGTGGTCATCACGGCTGGCGTTCCTGCTGGTGTTCCTGGAACCACGAATATGATCAAAGCAGAGGTATTGAAGTAAGGAAAATTAAAACAAGAAGATTTGAAAAATAGACTTTATCCCAAAGTTGCTTGACCAGAGTTCTTCAGCTATTATCTTTCTCCACCGTATCATACAACTGTTCTAAGAAATCGGGAATAGCAGAGGTGACTCGGTTCCAGTTTGGAATGAGAGGAGAGTAGCGAGGATCTTCCTGGAATTCTTCCCCTGCAATTTGAATAGCTTTGGTAAAAGCCTCAACCAGTTTTGTTTCCTGGTGACTGTCAAAAAGAAGCCCATTAAGAGTAGCATCATCATTGCAGCGTTTAATGCTATCCTGGGCAGTGCGAAGATAAGTGACAATTAAAGTTTTTAAAAGACCATCGCTTATAGTTGCTCCCTCGGTTGCCAGGTTTCTGAAGATGGCTTTAGCAATATCAATAGACATCTTCATCAAGCCTGTTTTTGGGTTATCTGCTGACAATGGTTGATGCTTATGCTCATAGGTTTCACAGAGCTCTACCTGGCAGATTCTTGTATGAGAACAATTTCGATAAACCTCTGATAGAGTTTCAACCTCTATTCCCCAATCACCAGCTATTCGGTTGATTCGGGCAAGGTCAGAAATCATGGAAAATTCTCCGGCCAAAGGGTAGCGAAAACTGTCTAAGTAAATGAGGAGAGGCAGAGGACCCAGAAGTTTCTCTAAACTTCTGATGATAGGAGTAACGAAAATACGGGCAACCCGGCCATGCATTCGATCAGTTACTCGAGCATAGTAACCTTTGCAAAATGCATAATCTATATTAGGTGATGCGATGGGATAACATAATCTTCCCAGGAATTCTCGTGAGTAATTGACAATGTCGCAGTCGTGCAATGCAATGACTTTACTCTCTTCTTGAAATAAAATATATCCATAAGCAGTCCAACAAGATCGACCTTTGCTATCTTCGCCGATAAAAAGCCCGTTCTCCTCTAAAAGTTTGTGAAGTTCTTCAATACCAGGGCCGGTATTCCAGATTATTCGAGTTTTCTGCGGAAAGGAGGAAAAAAACTCTTTTGCCCTCATAAACTGTTTTTGATTTGTCCTCCCCATTGTAACCACAATCTCATTTAGGTAAGGGACCTCTTTTAGTTCCTTCATAATCTGTTTTATGGGCGACGCTTCCAGTTCTGCATGGGTTGAGGGAAGAACAAGGGCAATCGGACGATGGCGGCTAAATTCAGTTAATTCACTTTCCATCCTCTTAAGATCGATATTGCCAAAGCGGTGAAAAGTGGCTATCACTCCAGTTTGATAAAAATCAGCCATAACACCCTCCTTTGTTAGGGTTTTTAAAAGCCTTACAGCAGTATATTTAGTATGTTTATGGCAGGAAGAGCTCGTTTTAAAGAATAAGTTTCATGATCGAGAAGGGCTCCGTCTAAATCAGTAAAAACCAGGAGGTGGCAATCCTTCTGATTACTGTGTTCAGTCAAAGAATCTTCCCCAAATATTTTAAAATATTTAATAACAAGAAATTGCTTATAATGTTATTAAAATTACTATATTATGTCAAAGGAAATAACCTGTTCCTGAGTGAAATAGGCGGTCGCCAATATTTTAAAAAGAGAGGAAATAGAAAATGAAATTTATTACTTTTGTAAGAAGGCATAAAGCACTAACTCTTCTGACATTAATTGCAACGGTCGTTCTTATCGTTCTCTTTCAGAATTCTGATTTCGTGAAATTTAAAGTTCTTTTTTGGCAATTTTCAGCTCAGAAAGTTATTTTCATCCTAGGATCTATGGTTTTGGGTTATATCATTGGCAAATTGGTTGAACTCTCTTTTAGAAAGCGAATCTAAGGATCAGAGCTTTCAAACCTTATATCGCTCCGCTAAGGCTTATAAATCAGGAAAAACTGATGTCAAACTCGAGATAATATTGAAATCATATTTGACAATTTTTCCATTAATTATTATCTTATAAACCAGTATGCCAAGGAAAGCGAAGACTAAAAAATGTCCCGAATGCCTTTCTGTGAATCTAATCAACAGCCAGTTTTGTAACAAATGCGGAATTCCGATTTCTCGTTCAAAGAAAACCTATGTTTCTAAAACAGAAACTGTTAAAGCAACTGTTCATGAGCTAACTACGGGAAGCACTTTTGCTGGGAGATACCAGGTTATTGAAGAGTTGGCCAAAGGAGGCATGGGCAGAGTCTACAAAGTATACGACAAAAAGATAAACGAGAAGGTAGCTTTAAAGCTCATTAATCCTGAAACTGAGTCTGATAAGGAGTCGATTAGGCGCTTCAAGGATGAACTGAAATTAGCCCGAAAGATATCTCACAGGAATGTATGCCGCATGTATGACCTCGGGGAGGAGCGGGGAACCAACTACATCACCATGGAATTTGTGCCTGGTGAGGATTTAAAGAGCTCGCTTATAAGAATGGGGCCACTAAGTCCAGCAAAAGCTATTTTTATAGCCAAGCAGGTGTGCGAGGGACTGGTTGAGGCTCATGGGCTAGCGGTTGTGCATCGTGATTTAAAGCCACAAAACATCATGGTAGATAGAAAGGGAAATGCGCGCATTATGGATTTTGGGATAGCTCGCTCGCTTAGAGCAGAAGGGATAACAGATACCGGTGTTGTAATCGGGACAGCAGAATACATGTCTCCTGAACAAGTGGAAGGGAAAGAAGTGGATCAGCGCTCTGATATTTATTCGCTTGGAATAATCATGTATGAGATGGCAACCGGGAAGGTTCCTTTTGAAGGAAATGCAGCCTTAACCATAGCTATAAAGCATACGACAGAAAAACCGAAGAATCCAAGGGATATCAACGACCATATACCCGAGGACCTTAGTTTTGTAATTCTGAAATGCTTGCATAAAAATAAAGAGAGAAGGTATCAAAGAGTAGAGGAGCTTCTGTCAGATCTGGACAAAATTGCAAGGAACATTCCTACAAAAGAGCTAGTTGTGCCCGGAAGAAAACCAATAATATCAAAGAATATACTGTCAGCATTAAACTTGAAAAAGATCTTAGTGCCCGCTTTAGTTTTAGCCGGGCTTGTAATCACATTGCTGATCATTTTCAGCCCGCGTGAATTGAGTGTTGACCCTAAGCGGATCGTTGTGGCTACCTTCGATAACAAAACTGGCGATGAATTACTAGACCCCTATGGCCGAGTAGCCGCCGATTGGATTACACAAACTCTTTCACGGACCGATGTTGTTGATGTAGTTCCGACGACAATAGTCTTAAAGTCTTCAAGTGAGGTAGGGATCAATACCAGTGGGCTTAATAGCATGACTCTACTCCGTGCCTTGGCCAAGAAAACAGAAGTAGGAACAGTGATTTGGGGCTCTTATTCTTTGAAGGACGAGATCCTGAGATTCCAGATCAAGATAACAGATCCGGCGAAAGGAAAGCTAATCCATTCCCTGGAGGATGTCAGCGGATCACGAGATTCCCCGATGGAGGTTATCGAAACGTTGCGACAGCGAGTATTGAGCACGCTGCAGCTTTACTTCGATTCTATACCCAGTAAAATACTCCGAGCCTCGAAACCTCCTCTTTACGATGCTTACCGAGAACACATCGTTGGATTGGAATATTTCGATAAAGATTATCTCCAAGCACTTCGCCACTTTAAGCTGGCAGCGGAGCGTGATCCAGAGTTTTTAGCTCCTCGCACTCGTATAGCCATCATATATGGTACTTTAGGCGAATATGCCAAAGCTGATTCTGAATTTCGTTTTATAAATCAATACCGCGAGTATCTCACGCTTTTTGAACAGAACTACCTGGATTGGTATATGTTACGCTTAAACGGAAATTACGCTGAAGCGCTGCAACACTTACGTCAAGCAGAGAAGCAAGCTCCAAATAGTATTTATGTCAATTATTTGATAGGACTTGAGGCTCTAAGAAATAATAATCCCCAGGAGACTGTGAATATGTTTGTGGAAACAGAGCCTTCTGAATACGTCTTCATTCATGAAGTACGTGCATGGCAGTATGGAGTCCTGGCTAAGGCTCGTCATATGCTGGGTAACTATCAGTTGGAGCTTGAAGAGATTCGACGAGGTCAGGAAAATTATCCCGATAGGCTAGAGCTGCGAATTGGTGAAGTTCGAGCACTAACGGCTTTGGGGAGAATACAGGAGGTCAAAAAGGTTATTGAAGAGAGCTTGAATTTGAAGTCGCGAACTGGAACACCGGGCGGTGTTTTGCTTGAGGCCGCGCAAGAGCTGCGAGCCCACGGTTATTTGAATGAAGCGCAAGAAATAGCTAATCGTGCTACTGACTGGCATAAAAATAGAACACTGGATGATGCAGAAAGCGATATATATCGATCCGATCTTGCTCTTGCCCTGTATATAGCCGAGCAATGGGAAAAAGCGAAGGCCCTCTTCAAAGAATTAGCCGAGGAAAATCCAGACAACGTTGAATACAAAGGCTTTCTAGGAAGGCTGGCTGCCCGGGGAGGTGCACGGGAGGAAGCACTCAAGATTTCTGAGGAACTTAAGCAGATAAAGCTTCCCTACCTTTTCGGTTATCATACGTATTGTCGTGCCTGCATTGCCTCGTTGCTTGGCGAGCACGAACAGGCAGTCGAGTTACTAAGGGACACGTTCGCTCAGGGCTATGCTCATGGTGTGTATTTGCACCGGGATATGGATTTAGAAGCACTCCGTGAATATCCGCCATTTCAAGAACTGCTCTGGCCGAAAGAGCAGAACTAAGATATCAAAGTAAGAAGAACGAATGATGAGGGCAGGCATAGCAGGCTCGCGAAACAGAGACCTTTAGGCTAAATGAAATTTTGCGTGGCTTAATAACAAGGTATTCATTAATATTAACTTATAGCTAAAAATCATGAATATTAAAATTTTTGTCACGGGTGGGACCTTCGATAAAGAGTACAATGAACTCGAGGGAACGCTATTTTTTAAAGAAACTCACCTACCTGAAATGCTAAAATTGGCTCGTAGTAAATTAAAAATTGACATCAGTACTTTAATGATGATTGATAGTTTAGATATGACTGATGCTGATAGAAAAATTATTCTTGAAAGATGCAAAAAAACAAAAGAAGATAAAATACTTATTACCCACGGCACTGATACAATGATTGAAACTGCCAAAGTTCTTTCCAGCTCTATAAAAAATAAAACAATCGTTTTAACCGGTGCAATGATACCATACAAGTTTGGCAGTTCTGATGGATTATTCAATTTAGGAAGTTCTTTGGCATTTGTCCAAACTTTACCACAAGGAGTTTACATTTCTATGAATGGCAAATACTTCCGCTGGGATAATCTTAAAAAAAATAAACAGACAAGTATGTTTGAAGAAATAGAGTAAAAGAACCGACTAAAGGGAGCGTGGCAATCTTATAAGATTAGGTCTAAAAAATTGCTCTGTATACTTCCCCCATAGTAAGTCTCAATCCGTGCCTGTAGGCATCATCCCATCTTTTTGTCTTATCCACCCATCCCTGTTTTGATGTTGTTGGTGGGATATCATCCCAAACAGGCTTCCGGGGGTAATTAATGACTATGTCTCCACCCTCATATTTTTGATTTGCTTCATCCCATTCTGCCTGTTTAAGTTGCATCGCATTCCTGCATCCTAATCTCATCAGGGTCAATAATCTATTTCTGCCACCCCCTACAGCCAAACATTTTGCATCCGGAAGATAATGAATTCGGACTGGGCCTTCTTTTACAAATTCTGAGAGATGTTTTCTTTCGTACAAACGATATTTTGTGATCCAGGATATTTTCCCCTCTGGTTTCTCAAAATCCCATCTTAATGAGCGCAGATCAGTAATTTCGTCACTCCCATGTTGATCAAGATGCTGTCCCATTGGGAAAAGGATTACCTCCTGGCCATCTGTTGTAAACTTAAAGACTTTACTTCCTGGCAAACCGCTTTTTAAAGCAAGAGCTTTAAATAGATTGAAATCGGGATATTTTTTATTGAAATATGCCCCATGAATAATTCTTAAGATGTATCCAATTTTTAGTTTTTCGATAATGATGTTGATGGGCTTCCAGTTCATAGAGATGACTCCAGTTTTAGGATATGGGCATAATAGCCTTAATAAATTATTCTTCAATTACGATGCATGCGGCTTTTCTATTTATCGGATTATACTCTTAAACAACCTAAAATCAAGGTAGTTAAGCCCCAATGCTGACTGTTTAATTGACTCCTTCTTCATTAATTGTTATTCTTTTTCTTATAATTTGTGGAATCATCGCGCATGAAATGCTCTAAATGTCATTTTGAAAATCCTTCCGGGGCCAACTTTTGCAGCAAGTGTGCAACACAGCTTCCTCTCTCTGAAGAAACTTCTGTCCCATATACAAAGACTCTCGAAACACCCATAAAAGAATTAACCAGAGGAACGACTTTTGCTGAGAGGTACGAGTTTATCGAGGAACTGGGTACGGGTGGCATGGGCAGAGTCTACAAGGTATTCGATAAAAAGATAAATGAAGATGTGGCCATAAAGATCTTAAGGCCTGAAATTTCCGAGGATGAGAAAACCATTGAGCGCTTTGGCAATGAATTGAAATTTACCCGCAAGATTGTCCATAAGAATGTCTGCCGCATGTATGATCTTAACGAAGAAAAAGGAACGCAGTACATAACCATGGAATATGTGCCTGGTGAGGATTTGAAGAGCACCATTGTAAGGGTAGGACAATTGAGCGTGGGTAAAGCCGTATCTGTAGCCAAACAGGTTTGCGAAGGACTGATGGAAGCCCACCGATTGGGAGTTGTTCATCGTGATCTAAAACCTCAAAATATCATGATAGACAAAGAAGGGAACGTTCGGATAATGGATTTTGGGATAGCCCGATCGCTTAAGGCGAAAGGTATAACAGCAGCAGGGATGATGATCGGGACGCCTGAGTACATGTCCCCTGAACAAGCGGAATTGAAAGAAACAGATCAACGCTCTGATATCTATTCTTTAGGAGTGATTCTTTATGAGATGGTGACTGGGAGGCTGCCGTTTGAAGGGAATAGTCCTCTTAGCATCGCCATGAAGCATAAGAGTGAGAGGCCTTCAGATCCCAAGGAGTTTAGCATCCAGATATCGCCAGAGCTGAGCCTTGTGATTCTTAAATGTATGGAGAAGGATAAAGAAAAGAGGTATCAACGAGCAGAAGAGCTCTATTCTGAATTAGACAACCTAGAGAAAGGTCTCCCCACAAGGGAGAGGATGGTTCCAAAAAGAAAGCCCGTCACCTCAAGAGAAATAACTGTACAGTTTTCCTTGAAAAAGCTATTAATCCCTGCTTTAGTTGTTATTGCTGTTGCGATCATTGCGGTGATAATCTGGCGCCTTGTTCCCCAAGAGAGAGTCGTCCCCTTTCCCCAGGATAAACCTTCACTTGTTGTCATGTACTTTGAAAATAACACGGGAGATGAGAGTTTAGACCACTGGAGAAAGGCTCTCTCTGATTTATTGATTGCAGATTTATCACAATCCAAGTACATCATGGTTCTCAGCGGAGAGAAATTATACAATATACTCGAAGAACTGAATCTGCTGGAAGCCAAAAGCTATTCTTCAAAAGTTTTAAAAAAAATATCAACCAGGGGAGGAGTACAGTACATATTGGTGGGAAAATTAGCCATGGCTGGTGAAACCTTGAGAATTAATGCTCTGCTCCAGGAAGCAAGTACAGGCGAACTTATGAGTTCTGAAATGGTGGAGGGAAGAGGAGAAGGGAGCTTATTCTCGATGGTGGATGATTTGACAAAGAAAATCAAGGCGAGTTTTAAGCTTTCTGAAGAGGAGATAGCCAGTGATATTGATAAGGAAGTGGAGAAGATCACAACCACCTCTTCTGAAGCGTATAAATATTACAGAGAGGGGATGGAGTATTTTTCAAAAGGAGATAATCTCAAGAGTATTCCCCTTATGGAGATTGCAGTGGCTTTTGATCCTGAGTTTGCTATGGCCTACAGAACCATGGCCAACGCTTATACCAACATTGGTTATAGAACGGAAGCGAGGAAACGCTACCAGAAAGCTTTTGAATTAAGCGACCGAGTATCGGATAGAGAGCGTTATTATATCGAGGGAGTTTATTACCAGCAGTCAGAGAGTACATTCGATAAAGCTATAAAGGCCTATGATGAGCTCTTGGAAATCTATCCAGACGATTTTATCGGTAATAATAACTTAGGGGAGTTATACGTAGATTTAGAGAATTGGAATAAGGCCATACAACTGTTTGATGTGAATATTCAGAATAAAGTTGAAGCAGTTAACAGCTATAAACATATAGCATATTCGTACGCGGCCAAAGGATTATACGACAAAGCCAGGGATATTCTTGAGTTTTATTTAAGTGACATTTCAGATAATGCGTTTATCCGTTTCAATTTAGCTGATAATTACCTTTATCAAGGGAAATATAACCTTGCCCAGGCTGAAGCAGCCAAAGCTTTTTCTCTTGATCCGAAACATTACTATAATTCTTTAATAAAGGGTGATATTTACCATTACAAACAAGATTTGATTAATGCCGAAAAAGAATACTTGAAATTGCTCGAGACAGAGGAACCAAAAGCTTATGTGGAGGGGACAAAAAGGTTAGTGGCCTTATATCTTTTGCAGGGGATGTTTGAGAAGTCGAAGGAGCAGGCTAAGCAGGGGATCGCCCTGGCTGAAATGCTTGATGAGGCGGAGTGGAGTTCGTGGTTTCATTTATATTTAGCCTCCATGCATCTGAAATCGAAGAATCTTGAGGAAGCTTTGAAAGAGTACAATGATGCGTTGATTATTGCTTCGGAGGCAGGGATTCTTGATAGACAAAGAGAAGCTCTTTATTTTAGAGGGCGGGTTTATACTGAGATGAAATTCAAAGATGAGTCCCAAAAAATGGCAGATGAGCTTAAAGAATTGATCGGAAATGGAATGAACAGAAAGGCAATGAGGCTCTACTACCACCTGATCGGTATGATAGAGCTTGAAAAAGAGAATTTTTCTGAGGCAATTGAGTCTTTTAATCAAGCTCTCTCTCTGTTGCCTTCTCAATTTAATCCAGATGATGGGCAAGCGTTATTTATTGATTCCTTAGCTTTGGCCTACTACAAGGCAGGGGATTATGAGAAAGCAAGGCAAGAATACGAGAGGATAATTCACCTTACAACGGGCAGGCTGTTTTACGGAGACATATATGCTAAGAGCTTCTATATGCTGGGCAAGATTTACGAGGAAGAAGATATGCAGCGACAGGCCATAAATCATTATGAGAAGTTCCTCGATCTCTGGAAAGACGCTGATCCAGGGATTGCTGAAGTCGAGGATGCTAGAAATAGGCTGGCTGAGATACAAAAAACGCCTTGATTGAAGACTTTCTAAAGTCTGTGTGTTTAAGGGAGAATATTTATGAAAAGGCATCCATTTGTAAATACAAACCTTATCCAAACATTAGAAGAAGAGATTAAATTATTTGAACAAGGCAAATCTAACGTTGACCAGGTTAAATCAATTGCCAAAGTCGCCCAAAGGTTAATTTCCTTGAAAATGCTTGAAATTCAAGAAGAAGAAAAGGTTTTAGCAGAGTTATTAGTAAAAATAAAGGACTTTAAAAGCTAATCTCATTTGGCGGGAACAATAAATGTTTCTGTCAGTAAATTATAGAGTCTCTTTTTCATTCCTTCAAGGTTCAACATTCTCGCTTTGCTGCCCTGATCGGTTTGTACCCAATAAACCCGACCTTTTAACTTTTTCAAATATTTATCATCAATCACTTCTTCGTCACTTACAGTAATCGGAAGAATCTCTACAGTTGCTTTTATCTCTATATCTTGTAGAAATAGCTTTGTTTGTTCTTCATATAGCTTCAATCGGTTTTCGACGGTTTTGACATTATCATCGGTACGTTTAATGAGCTTGCCAGCGCACTTGTCACAGACACCTTCCTTTCTGGGGGGGTCGAAATCACTGTATCCTGTGGCACAATCAACACATAACCGGCGGTTTCCTTCAACAATACCATACAGCAGAAACTTGTGTGGCACATCTAAATAGAGAACAAGATCAATGCCAACCTGTGAAAACAGGACATCTGCTTGATCCTTTGTTCGGGGGAAACCGTCCAGAACAAAACCATTTTTGCGGCATTCGTCCCGATTCAAATGCTCCATGATGATGGGAACAACGATATCATCAGGAACGAGTTCACCCCGTTTCATGAAGTCAACTGCTTTTTTTGATAATTCTGAGTCAGGATCATCGCGAACCTTCGCTCTTAAGGCAATTCCAGAAGAAACATGAACTAGTCCTAACGCTTCTAAATCCCTTGATCTGTTTCCTTTCCCGCAGCCTGGTGGTCCGAAAACGAGCGTTTTTTTCCCTTTAATCGCTGCTCTTAATTCTTCCATATTTTCCATAGGAATCGATTACATTTTCTCCAAGATTTCTACAAGGTTGTCATAGGTGCTTATGGTAACATCAGCAGAATTATTATCCTTGTACTTATCATTGACGCCGGTAAATAATATGGCCTCCATGTTGGCTTGTTTAGCACCAACAATGTCTGAGTACTCTGAATCTCCTATATGGACTGCCTCTTCTGTCCCAAAACCCAGCTTTTCCAGCGTGTATTCAAATATCTGTTTGTGGGGCTTGGCAACACCAGCCTCATCAGAGAAGGTAAGATGAGAAAAATATTTAGGAAAATCGTAATCTTTGAGCAATTGTCTTACTGTCTTCGCCGAATGCCATCCAGTATTGCAGATAACTCCCAGTTTATAAATCTTGGATAAAACATCAAGCGCTTGTTTTATTCCAGGTATAACCGGAGGACGAAATTCTAAGGCAACCTGGTCGCTGTACTCTGATATTTTGTAGACTTCTGATGCTGGAATCTGAACTCCTGCAAGCTTCAAGATAGTCTCAGTCCGAGCCCTGCTGTTCTGGGTTTTCTTGTGTTCAATAATATGGTTCTGGAACAGTTTAGCCTCTTCGGAAAAAAGCTCATCCATTTCATCTTGCGTAACCGGGGATCCATGATTTTTAAAGATAAGGCAAAAATACTCCTTTCTCTTCTTATTCCTGCTGGCATCGTCATCTAACAAAGTATCCCAGCAGTCAAAGGTTATGGCTTTTATCATTTTCTTAATCTCCTTAATTTCTTAGAAGTCGCCTGGTTAAGGTTTGAAACGACGACGCAGGTTTCGGCCGCACCGGATGATTTTATAAGACGCCATGTACCACTGAGCCCGAGCTGCAGAATAGAAATGCGGATTTAGTTCGGGAATTTGTTTCGTATCGAGCAAGGCCATTTTGTGATCTACTTGGCCTTCAGCGCTGGGCAGGTTCCTTCCAGCAAAGGTGTCAATAACCTCAACTGATCCCTGCGGACATTTTGGGACACACTCGTTGTCTATTAGTTTCTTCACCCCATACCCCTTACGCTTTCCATAGTCGTCGAACAGAAAGGCCGCTCCAGAGTTAGCCGTCCTCAATCCTGCAATGAAGTCGTGTTTCACTGTTCTGTAGTCGTGTCCGCCGTCAATGAAAAAAAAGTCTATATTGGGATGGCCAAGATGCTTCCATTCACGCATCACAGAGTAGGAATCTCCTGTAAGGCAGCTAATTCGTTCCCGGATCACGGCGGAAACAGATTGCTCCCAGACTTCATCAAAGGCCAATGATTTGGTCGTTGGTCCATTCCCTTCATCAATATCCCATCTCTGGCGGGTTGTTGGAGGAATGTGGTCGATTGTCCAAACCCTACACTCGAATCCTTGCTCCAGACTTGCTTTCGCCATCGACAAGGCTCCATATCCTCGTCCTGTACCGAACTCCAGAATATTCCGCGGTCTATAGTGGCTTACAAGTGCGTAAAGAAGTGGGCCACGCCACCAGTTTCTAACGTAGTAGGTGCCATCCTGCGCTTGCCTTAAGGCCGTAATCCCGGCTAACTGCCTAAACTCGTCCTTAGTTTTCTCATCCGAATTAAATCCCAATTCTTGCATAATTTCTGTTACCAGTTTCTGTTTCATTAGTTATAAAATTTAGCTATTTCTGAAAGTGCTATTGTTTTGCCAGATAGAAAAAAAGCCTAAAAAAATAAATGTGATCTTGAAAAGCATCATTTCTCCAAAGTGATATTTTTTGGTACTAAGCTCTATTTTTGTTTATCATTACAAAAAGAGGGTTCGTTAAGTGAGCCAGAGCGATGAGCACAACACAACCGATCACATTAAACCACAGGTAGTGAATCTCGGTGAAAAAATGGCAGGCTAATACGGTCAGTTCTGCGATGAGGGCTGCGATAAAGGTGGCGTTTCCGCCGATATTCTTGAAGCAAAAAGCTATTATGAAAATTCCTAGAATCGTTCCATAAAAAAGAGACCCCAGAATATTTACAGCTTCGATTAGCGAGCCTAGGCGGTTGGCAAACAGCGCAAAACTGATGGCATAGATCCCCCAGAAAACCGTCGCTAATTTGGATGCAATAAGATAATGGTGATCCGATGCTTTTTTCTTGAATACTCGTTTGTAAATATCTACGACAGTGACTGAAGCCAGGGCATTCAATTCAGCAGAAGAGGAGGACATCGATGCTGAGAGAATAGCCGCAAGAATCAGCCCGACCAGTCCCACCGGTAAAAAGTTTATGACAAAACTTAAAAAGATATAGTTGATATCGTTGGTGTCGGCATTCGGATTGGCTTTTTTAATGAGTGCAGTGGCTTCATCTCTGATCTTTGACTCCGATGATCGTGATTTCTGCAGCATTTGGGTGGCATGATCTAAATCCGAATCTGCATGGCTTTCGATGGCGGCCAGCATATCCCGAATATGAGTTTGTTTCTCTTTATGGATAAGCTCATGTCTGGCTTCGAGTTCCTGATAAGGTTGGGAGTAGGAGCTGTTTTTGATATTAGCGGTTTCGACTGAGTTGAAAAAAATTGGGGGTGTCACGAACTGGAATAAAACAAAAATCATGGCTCCGGTGAAAAAAATGGCGAACTGCATAGGAATCTTAATAACTCCGTTTGCCAGCAGCCCGAAACGACTTTGTGCTATCGACCGTCCGGAGAGATAACGCTGCACCTGTGATTGGTCCGTTCCGAAGTAAGAAAGGGCCAGGAATGTTCCTGCGATTAAGCCGGACCAGATGCTGTAACTTTCTTTCAAGTCAAAAGCGGAGGTAATGACGTTTAATTTTCCCGTTTTGCCCGCCACCTGGATAGCATCCAGAAAGGAAATGTCGGGCGGCAGTAAGCGAAAAATCATGAAAAACGCCGCTCCCATCCCCACGGTTATGATACCCATCTGCAAAAGATGAGTTTTATAGACGGCATCGGTTCCGCCGGTGGCGGTGTACAAGATAACCAGGCCGCCGATCATGAAAACTGTGAGACGAATATCCCACCCGAGAAGCACTGAAATGATCAAAGACGGGGCAAGGATGGTGAATCCGCAAGCTAATCCCCGTTGTATGAGAAAGAGAATGCTCCCTAACGTGCGGTTTTTCAAATCAAAACGCTTCTCCAAAAACTCATAGGCCGTGAAAACTTTTAATTTGTGGAAAGCGGGGACAGCTATAATGGAGATGATGACCATGGCGATCGGGAGGCCTAAATAGATCTGCACAAAACGCATCCCGTCCACATAGGCCTGTCCCGGTCCGGAAAGAAAAGTAATGGCACTGGCCTGTGTTGCCATGATAGAAAGCGTGATTGTGTACCAGGGGATCGATCTGTTCGCCAGAATGTAACCGTTGAGGTCTTTTTTCCCCCTGGTCTTCCAGATGCCATAGACCGCGACAAATACGAGAAAAGAAATCATCAATATCCAGTCAAAGTTGCTCATAGTATATGATTTTATCGGTCTTAAGGCCGAAAATTTATGACGTTTTTTGCTTAGCCCTTAATATTTCCTCATAAAAGGCTTCGTATTGAGGAATGATTTGATCTGCATTGAAAGACTGTGTGGCTTGCTTCCTT